>Ga0193719_10000012_pt1 | contig 53736 bp, 49 predicted proteins | sample U2a2metaG_FD_160103 | JGI IMG/M metagenome (GOLD analysis project Ga0193719, IMG submission 160103) | Soil microbial communities from a riparian zone of the East river system, Colorado, United States - U2a2 | ecosystem: Environmental > Terrestrial > Soil > Riparian zone | place: USA: East... | reverse complement strand
ATCGAGGGGAAACCGCTGGCAGAGTACTGGCGAGAGGTTTTTGGCGAGCCTCTCAAACTCGATCTTTGGATCGGTTTGCCAGAAAAGGAGAATCCTCGCATGGCGACGATGTATGCTGCAAAAGCCGGCAAGCCGCCGGAGCCGAGACAATTTTATGTCGATCTAACCACACCAGGCACGCTGGCGCGCAAGACATTCACTTCACCTTACGGGTTGCACGCGGTCAGTGGGATGAACAACATCTCAGTCCGCGGGTACCCGATCGTGTCCTTTGGCGGGATCGGTAGCGCCGCGGCGCTGGCAAAATTCTATTCCATGCTCGCGAACGGCGGCGAGATCGACAGACAACATTTCTTTTCGCACGAAACTTTGCGGTGGATGACGACAACGCTGGCCGATGGAATCGACCGCGTCTTTCAAATACCGACGGCGTTTTCTGCTGGCTTTATGAAAAATGCGCGGAATGGGAGGCGCCGAATTTTCGGAACATCGATGGCATTTGGGCATCCTGGCGCGGGCGGCAGCCATGCGTTCGCCGACCCGGAAAACAAAATCGCGTTTGTTTACGTAATGAATCAAATGGAGCAATCGCTCCTGCCTAACGAAAAATCATTGCGGCTCGTCGACGCGATTTACTGCTAGGACGTGATTGAGTGAGCGGGAGCGAACGAGTCAACCGCTTTTACCTATTCGCCCATAATCGTGATCCAAATCTTGCGCCGATGTGGTGCACGACGATGTTCGAAGAGAAAAATTCCCTGCCAGGTTCCAAGCTGCATTTTCCCATCGACGATCGGGATGATCTCACTCGTTCGCGTCAAAACCATGCGGATGTGCGAGGGCATGTCATCGCTGCCTTCCGAGCCATGCGTGAAGTAATCGGCATCTTCCGGCACAATCCGATTAAAGAACTCCTCCAGGTCGCGTCGTGCAGTCGGATCGGCATTTTCCATGAGGGTTACGCTGCAACTGGTGTGCCGAACAAAGACTGTGACCGTCCCGTTGCCCAGACCGCATTTGTCGATCTCTCCCTGGATATTGTCGGTGATTTCGTACGTTCCCCTGCCGTCCGTGCGCACTTCGAATTGCTCCTGGTGAATACGCATACGATTTGCGGCACGAAAATAGCACCGACAGAAAACATAGTCGTGCGTTGATCTTGGCGCGGCCTAGTGGCCTAATAATCTATCGATGCAAGGCGATCTCGAGCGTATGTTATTTGACGAGCCGGCAATTTACGGGCGGCTTGACGAGATCGCCGCGCAAATTTCGAAGGACTATCGCGATCGCGAGTTGACTGTAATTGCTGTGTTAAACGGGACCTTAATTTTCGTGGCAGACTTGCTGCGGCGGATCCCACTTCCATTGAAACTCGATTGTCTGGGTGTGGCGAGTTATCATGGTCAGGCGCAATCCAGCGGCAAGGTAATTTTCAAGCAGGTCGCGATGCCTGACGTGGTCGATCGGCATATTCTTCTTCTCGATGACATTCTGGACAGCGGTCACACGCTTGCAGCCATTCGTGAGAAATTAGAAACAGCCAACCCGTGCCGCATCCGCATTTGCGTGTTGCTTAGCAAAAAGAACGAACGCGCACGACGGGTCGATGCAGATTACGTCGGCCTTGAGATCGAGGACGAGTTTGTGGTCGGTTACGGGCTCGATTTCATGGAACAGTATCGCAACCTTCCCTATATTGGTGTGCTGCGAAGGGAATTGATTGCCCAACCCAGCTGATCACACCGATGAATATTCGCGTCCAATTTTACTCGCATTTGCGTGACTTAGTCGGCGCACCCGAATTGGATGTCGATCTTCCGGAGAAAGCTACCGTAGGCGATCTGCTGGCGAAGATTTATGAGCAAACACCCGCGTTACGCTCGCGGGACAAAAGCATCCTCATCGGCGCGGGCGTCGAATTTGTCGACCGCAATTACGAATTAAAACCAGGCGAGGAGATTTCAATTATGCCGCCTGTTCAAGGCGGATAACAATGGGGACGGCCTCGGTCGCCGTCCTGGCGGAAACACGGACAAGACGGAGCTCGTCCCTACATCAGTCGCGGAAATTCTTGAAATTTGTCGCGACACCAAAGTCGCTGTCGCGCACGAATTGAATGACAGCTTGCAAATCGTCTTTCTTTTTTCCGGTGACACGAATTTGTCGATCTTGCAACTGGCTCTGCACTTTGAAGCCCTGTGATTTGATTGCCTGGATGATTTCCTTGGCTTTATTCCCCTCGAGCCCTTGCTGAATTTTTAGCTCTTGTCGGGCGTGTCCGATGGACGAGATCGCAGGCTCAACCTGTTCGACGTTGCGAAGATCGACGCCGCGTTTCGAAAGTTTACCGATCACAATTTCACGCAATCCTCGCAGCCGGGCAGCGTCTTCGGCGGTGAGCGTGATTTTGTCTTTCTCTACGAGGATTTCAGCCGTTGTCCCCTTGAAGTCGAAACGGGTGGCAAGGTCTTTTCGCGCCTGATTGAGTGCGTTATCGAGTTCCTGTTTGTCCACTTCGGAGACGATATCGAAAGAGGGCATTTGTGATTTAGATTGTAAATTCTGAATTTTTGGACGCAACTCGCGTCAGGGGTTTTGCTCGACAACTTTGATGTTGCCTTCGGTAGCATCTATTTTAATTCCGACTTCGCCTCCGCCGTTGACTGACATGTCGATCTTGGTCGTTGGCTCCGCACGGCGTTCTCCTTCCGGGGCGAAGTCGCTGGCAATTCTCCCGTGAGCGGTTTCAGCAATCAGATGGAAAGCGGCGTCGCCTGGGAAAAACGCGATTGCATTTCCACTTGCGATGTTTGCCTGGACGGAAAACTTGCCTGGCTCCCACCATTCGTAAGCCAAGGTGAGAGTGCCGCGGGCCACTGCGACATCCACATTACTGAAGCAGTTGTGATCGACGAGCCGGCCCGTCCCCAAGCGGGCGTGGACGTTTTGCCCACGCATTCCCTCGACTGAAAGCTCGCCATTAGTTAACTCCAATCGCGATATACTAGCGGTATCGGGGACGACGATGGTGTAATCGACGCTACCGGCTCGGTCAAACACACCCCACCTCGGTTTTTTTGGAAAATTCGTCTCGATTGCAACTGCGCCTGGCTGTACAGAAAAATTGACCGCGATCTGCTTCAGCCGGTTGGGCGTATAGGCTCTCTTGGTCGCTTGCAGTGTCATTTCGTTGGCAGGCGAACCGTAAACGTGAATCGACCCATCAACGTTCTTGATGCTTATACTGGCGGTTGGTTCGATTTTATAAGATTGCTCGATCGTCTCCTCCAGGACGCGGTCATTCGCAGGGCCGCAGCCGATAAGCGACAGCGAACACGCGACAAGTGCCAGGCGAAAGCTCTGCTGGTTAAAAGCTGCCGATGGCACGGGCAGATTCTACCAGCACATGGGCGTTGCTTATCAAGGGAAGAAACGCGGTGAAGATGACGACCGCAAAGAGCGCGGCCTCACCAAGAAAATCGTGACGCGCTTCGTTTTTGAAATAGTTGCGGCTGATATCCCAGAGCGACAGGGCTGAGACGCGCCCACAATTAGTGTTAAAACTCTCCAGTGCAAAGGAATGATAATTGTAATCCGTGATGAGCGAGCGGTGATTTCCGCGAAGGGTTAGTGGTGTTGGTTTCATAGTCTCAATAGGTGTTGTTTCCCATGAGATGCGCCGCCCCTGCCGAATGGATTCAAAAATTGTCGCCATGCGAGAAAGTTTGCTCGCCAACACGGGCCGAGGTCGGGAACTCGCATCACGCGGCGCCACGCGAAACTAGTTTGTAATAGCGGCCGAGATATTGCTGAAACTTCGCGCCCAAGCGCCATTGCAACATTTTCCAGATCGCTGCCTGCTGCGCGACCTTCAATGTCGGTCGGTCGTCCGTCATCAGTCCATGCATATTCCGATACCATGCGCGCGATGATTCAATCAGCGCGCCGAAATCGTAGGACTGAGCCGTTGGCTCGACGTCCAGGAAACGAAGGAACGCAAATGTGCCTTGTTCCTGATTGACGTAATCCTCGAAGTAGAACACCGTTTTTTCCGCCCGCTGCAGACGATCGAGCTCAACGATGTTAGTGGCGAACACCTCAAACGCGGCGAGGCCCTTCCTAAACGAAAACCCGCGGCGCCCGAGATAATGCGAGATGAAGCAGTCGGACGGATCGCGTAGCAGCAACGCGACCTTTTGGTAAATCTCCGAGCCATTGCGCGCCTATACTCTGACAAAAGCGCGCCTCTTGTTCGGCCGTGTCACGTCATGCACGCGATCGAATATTGCTGGGCCTTCCGCGACGATTTGGGTGCGGCCCGGCATTCGCTGCCGCTGAAATGCTCAATGCGATGGCGTAGCCAATTGAGTCCGCTGCGTGGAAACGAAATGACGAGCGTGCGCGGCTGTAGCGATGTCCCACGCTTATCGTCGGCGGAGAAACTGCCAGCAAAATTATCTACAGCACTCACACCCATAACGTGCGATCGAAAGTGCGATATTGAATCGCTTCGCTGACGTGTTCGGGTGAGATGTCGATCTTGTCGTCGAGATCGGCGATGGTGCGCGAGACTTTCAGGATGCGATCGTAAGCGCGGGCGCTGAGATTCAATTCGTTCATTGCTACGCGAATCAGGTCCTGCGAATCCTGGCTGAGCTTGCAATGTTGCTTAAGGTGGCGCGTAGTCATGCGCGCGTTGCAATTTGTTTTGGACTCGCGCGAAAATCGTTCCCGCTGTTTCTGGCGCGCGCAGCCAACGCGCACGCGAATCGATGTCGAGGTCTCTTCCGGGCGCTCGCTTGCGACGTCGCGGTACTCGACCGCCGGGACTTCGATGTGCAGGTCGATACGATCGAGCAACGGCCCGGAAATGCGCTGGCGATAGCGTTGCACCTGAACGGGACCGCAACGGCATTCGCGCTTTAAATCGCCAAAATATCCGCATGGACAAGGGTTCATCGCCGCCACCAGCATGAACTCGGCCGGAAACGTGAGGCTGCCGGCGGCGCGCGAAATTGTGACCTTCCCGTCCTCGATCGGCTGGCGCATCACTTCCAATGCCGATCGTTTGAACTCAGGCAGCTCATCGAGAAAGAGAACGCCGTTGTGAGCCAGACTTACCTCGCCCGGATTTGGGAACGCGCCACCGCCGAGCAGGCCAATGTCGCTGATGGTGTGATGGGGCGATCGGAATGGTCGTATCGACACGAACGACCGTTCACCGTTGAGCAAACCGGCAATACTATGAATCTTGGTCGTTTCGATCGCTTCTTCGAGCGAAAGGGGTGGAATGATCGTGGGGATGCGCTTTGAAAGCATCGATTTACCTGAACCGGGAGGGCCAATCATCAATACATTGTGACCGCCGGCCACAGCCACTTCCATCGCGCGCTTGACATGGCCCTGGCCTTTCACATCGCTGAAATCGACGTCGTAGCTTTGATGCGTCGCAAAAAAGCCGGTCAAATCGGCGCGGGTGGGCAGGAGCGCGGTTTCCCCGCGCAAAAAATCAAACGTCTGTCGCAAATTTTGCACACCGTAGATGTCGATCTTGTCGACCATGGCGGCTTCGAGCGCGTTGGCTTCCGGCACAAACAGTGCATGCTTGCCGCGACGCCGGGCTTCCAGCGCAACTGGCAAGACGCCTTTCACGGCGCGCACCGCGCCATCCAAAGCCAGCTCGCCCACAAAGCTAAAATTTTCGAATGGCGAGCTATCCAGTTCTTCGGTCACTGCGATCATCCCAAGCGCGATCGGCAAATCGAAGCTTGGTCCCTCTTTCTTGATGTCAGCCGGTGCGAGATTGATTGTGGTTCGGCCGCGCGGCCAAAAGTATCCGCTATTTGCAATTGCGGTCGTCACGCGGTCGCGGCTCTCTTTCACGGCGGCGTCCGGCAAGCCGACGATGACAATGTTTGGGTCGCCGCCGGCGCCATTGACCTCGATCTCAACTTCGTACGCGTCGACGCCGTAAACCGCGGCGGAATAGATTTTGGCGAGCATTGCCGCGAGATTGGCAGAGAAATAGTGGCAGGGGAAGACTGGAAGATTCGTTGCTCGACGAGCCGTCGCGCCCTAGCCCGGAATGACTAGATGATAGCGCTCAGTGTGCGGCACCGATTACAAGCGGCAGAACGCCTGATCCAAGCAGCGAGCAGAAACCGGCGGCCTGGACGGCGCGAAGGATGACAGGCTTTTCTGACCGCCCTTTAGAAGCCATCTGCCTCGCTCGATCTTTTTGACCGCCGCTTGGTATTCGGTATCGAGCGCAGCCACGGCCTTTTCGTCATCGACCGACGACCCAGCCCGGCTAGTCGGTCCAATCGTCATGAGTATCTCAACTGTGAATGCCAAAGCGCGCATCGCAAAAGAGCGACCTGGCTCAATTCCTAGCGGGAACAAAATCATCTCCGTGGCGTTCTGCCTTCTTCGGCGTCATGCAGGTCCACCCAGGTTTGAATATCGTCCCGATCTTCCCAACCTGATCGCTTCTTGGCTGCGGCCAGGTCGGTGCTACCCTCATCCCGCCAGCCGCGTTTGCGCAGAAACGCATTCCAAATCTCGATTTCCTCTTCGCCTGGTCTTCGGCCCTGCGCAAAGCACCATTCCAGAATTTCCTCGTCCGACCCTCCCTCAAGAGTTCGCTTGACCAGATCATCGTAATTAACTCCCAAAAATCTGGTGCAGCGAGAGTCGAAGAAAGTTGGATCTTCCACCCCGACAAAATAGTCGGCCGGCAATCGGCCGGCAGCATGGAGCCGGATTTTGTCGAGCATTCGCGCAAAATAGATCACACCTTTCGTCTCGCGGTAATCGCTGCAGGGAGTCTGCATTTTAGAAAAGCTTCTGGCCTTATGGTAAAGTGTCAATATCCATTTAGGGCGAGAGATGCATACCAATTTGGCTAACTTGCGATTAGATAAAACGCTCACCAACAAGCGTCGTCGCAGTTCCATCATGGCCTTCGAAATGATTCAGCTCGATCGCACGGCCGCTGAACCGCTTCATCAGCAACTTTACCGCCAAATTCGCGATGAATTAATCTCGGGAAGCTTTAACGACAGCTCCTCGCGACTTCCTTCCTCTCGAACGCTTGCGGCTGACCTGAGAACCTCGAGACACACCGTATACCTTGCCCTCTCGCAGCTTCATGCGGAAGGGTATCTTCGCTCCCGGGTCGGATCCGGCACTTTCGTTGTCCATTCGTTGCCGGAAACTTTTTTGAGCGCGCGGAAGGCAAAAGTAGAACCAAAGATAGAACGCCCAGCCCGCCTTTCTGATCGTGTAAGAAATCTTCCAGATAAACGGGCTGGAAAACAGTTTGATTTCGGGATCGCCGGCCCGCCCGGTGTCTCCTTTGTACCCGCCGTCGCGGCGCTCGACGAATTCCCTCAGGAAATATGGGAGCGGCTCAGAGCGCAAGTCCTCGCAAAAAAAGGAGTTCATTTGCTGCAGTATGCATCGAGCCGGGGCGATGCCGACCTGCGCAAGGCCATCGCAACATACTTATGCGATTTTAGGGGCGCTCGCTGTCATCCAGACCAGATCATCGTCACGGCTGGAACGCAGCAGGCGATGATGATCAGCGCGATGGCTCTCGTAAATCCTGGTGAGGTCGCGTGGATCGAAGAGCCGGGATTTTACCAGGCCCGCCGAGCGTTTGGTTTCGCCGGGGCAACCGTGGTTCCAAGACCCGTCGACCGGGAAGGAATCGTGATCGCGCGGCCGTCGAAACAGCCGTCGCCAAAAATCATTTACGTGACGCCTTCCCATCAATTTCCGCTCGGCATGACGATGAGTCTCGCGCGAAGGACCGCTCTAATCGATTTTGCGCGCCGACACGATGCTTACATTTTCGAGGACGATCACATCTCAGAATTTCGCTTTACTGGTCCCCCGCTCCCATGTCTGCAGGGGCTCGATAACTCCGGGCGGGTGATCTACGCGGGGACGATGAGTAAGATTCTATATCCTTCCTTACGCCTGGGTTATCTCCTGGCTCCGGAACAGTTAGTCGAGCCGATGATCAAGATTCGAGCAGTGATGGATCAACACTCCTCCGCGATTGATCAGGCGACGCTGGCGCGATTCCTGTCCGAGGGATTTTTCCTGAGTCACATAAAGCGGATGCGAAAGCTGTACTCCGATCGAAGAGAGTTCTTCATCGAACAATTCAACAGTTTGCTAAGTGAACACTTTATTCTCCAAATTCCCGAAGCTGGGTTACACTTCGTCGCCTGGCTACGGCGGAAGACAGATTTACCGTTAATCACCCATGTCTGCGCGGAAATCGGTATCAGGCCGACGCCGCTATCGTCATGCTTCATTAATCCGGAGCTACACCCTGCGCTCAATTTCGGGTTTGCGGCCTGGACGCGTGCGCAAATTCGGGAAGGTCTTACCAAGTTCGCGTCATCGCTCAATTCAAAATTGAATTAAGTATTCCATTGATCCGCCATCTCTGGGCAGGCGCTCTTTGACGCGCTAGTCTAGAAGCCATCTCATAAATAGTTCTGTCATTCTGATCCCGTAGCCGCGGGAAAAGAATCTCTGATTTATCTTCGGTCCGATTTCGCTGCGCTCAGCGACTGAAAGTGGTCTATGGCAAAACCACCAAGCGGTCTTTCGAATCCAAAACCAGCCCCTAAAATTTCCTCAGTAAATATTCATTAAAGGAGACAAAAATTATGAGCACACAACAACACATTCGATTCATGACTAGAAAAGCTAGCCACATATGTTTAACGATCTTAATCGTTGCATGCTGCGGCGCGGCTCTAGCACAGGCACAGCCACCGGCAAAGGCAAAGAAGACGCAATACAACGTGTCCACCCTCGCTTCACTCGGCGGAACGAGTAGCGGGGGAAACAGCATTAATGACCAGAGCTGGGTGGCAGGCTATTCCAGACAGCTCGATAGGAACCGGCACGCTACGCTGTGGCGAAACAGTTCGCTAACCGACCTCTACACACTCGGCGGACCAAACAGCAGTGTAACGTGGAACGTGAAAAATACCGCGGGAATCATCGTGGGTATTTCCCAAACTGCCACGACGCCGGAGCCGAACGGTGAGAACTGGAGTAGCGCGGCTTTCTACAGTACGCCTAACAACGTCGGCTATATCAATCTCGGGTTCGTTTGGGAAAACGGCGCGATGAGGGGACTTCTCCCATTTCCGGGCGGAAATAACGGCTTTGCAACCGGAGCCAACAACCTCGGTCAGGTGGTCGGGTGGGCGGAGAATGGCGTTCATGACCCCACGTGTTGCTGTCAGTCCGATCCAGGCCACCAAGTCCTCCAGTTTCGCCCAGCCATGTGGACTCTGGGACCGCCAGATCAGATCCACGAACTCCCTTTGATCCCCGGCGACACTTCCGGAGCCGCCACGGCGATCAATGACAATGGTCAAATCGTAGGCATTTCGGGCATCTGCGACCAGGCCGTTGGAAGACATACGGCCAAGCACGCCGTGCTTTGGGAAAACGGCGGGGTGACTGACATCGGCAACCTTGGCGCTCAGTGGTGGAACACACCGACGGCAATCAATCAACACGGCGATGTCGTGGGGTTTGCCGGCGACCCCGCCTTTGTAGAAGGCAACCCATTACACGCTTTTATCTGGACTAAGGACAACGGCATCAAAGCTCTCAAACCGTTGCGAGGACGTGTCCCGGAACATGTAGACAGTGAGGCCTACGGTATTAACGAAGCCCGCCAGGTAGTCGGTGTCTCATGCGACGCGGACCAGGTTGATTGTCGTGCAGTTATTTGGGATCACGGTGTCTACCCCACAGACCTCAACGATCCCGATCTCAAAGGCGGCTATTCCGCTCATCTCGAAACCGCCAAAGACATAAATGACAGCGGAGAGATTACGGGCAGAGCTATTATCGATCCTGTCACCGGTGCGAGAACGGCGTATTTGGCGGTACCGGTTCAATAGGGATGAACTAAATAATAACGAAGCGTCCGTCCGCGGCGCGAGTGAAGGTGAAGGCGACCTTGCAATAATCGTCATCGCATGACCGGAAATTCGCTCGGACAAGCGGACACGGGAATCCGCGATCATGCCAAGCGCAATCGGTAAGTCGAAGGTTGGTCCCTTTTAATATCGGCCAGGGCGACATTGATTTTCCTTTGCCCGCGCGGCCAAAATAACCCCCTCTTGCAATCGCCGTGGTCACGCGATCGCGGCTCTTTTTCACGGTGGTCCCCGGCAAGCCGACGATGACAACGTTGGGTTCGTCGCGGGCCCCGTTGATTCAATCTCGATTTTCAGACGCACCCAACGTAAGTGGTGCCGGAATAAATTTTGGCCAAGATGGCAGGTTAGGTTGTCAAAGATATTAGAGGAGGAAAACAGGCCATTAATCGCCCCGAACGGTGGGACAATAACGTCCTGAGGATTAAGCTGAATTGAAGGATCTAGCCCTGTTTGAAGAGGTTGTGCCGGCTGGTAAAAAGATTGAACAACACAGGTCCGGCCACTGTCAGAAATCCGAATATTTAACCTTGTTAAATAGTTTTGAGAATGCTACAACGCGGGATCGACAAGGCACCGGCGAATACCCCTGACGGTAAGGTGTCGATCCAACCCCCCAAAATCGTCGATGAAAAAGAGCTATATGGCTGCTGAAGATAGTGATACCGGAATTAAGATTTACCTGCGCGAGATCGGACAAATCCCGCTGTTGACTCCGCAGCAGGAGATTACTCTCGCTGCAAAGATCAAAAAGGGCGACCGGGAGGCGCGTGCGCTAATGATTCGCTCGAATCTGCGCCTAGTCGTGAAGATCGCGCATGATTACGCGAATCTCGGCCTGCCGCTGCTCGATCTCATCTCCGAGGGAAATATTGGTCTGATGAAGGCGGTGGAGCGTTTTGATCCGGCAAAAGGCGGCAAGCTTAGCACTTATGCCGCGTGGTGGATCAAGCAGTCGATCAAGCGCGCGCTGGCGAACCAGAGCAAGACAATTCGTCTTCCCGTGCATCTTGTAGACAAGATTTCCAAGATGCGCCGCGTTTCCTTACAAATGAGCGAGGAGCTTGGCCGCGAACCGACAGACGATGAACTTGGCGATGAGATCGGCATCGCGAGCGGCAAAGTTTCGCAGCTCAAGACCGTGTCGATTCGTCCGGCGTCGCTCGATGCGCCAATTAGCGACGATGATTCAACCGAGTTCGGCGAGATTGTGGGGGACGAGGAAGCTCAGACCCCCTTCGAGCTGTTGCGCGACAAAAACCTCCGCAACGAAGTTGGCGGATTGCTTGATGTGTTGGACGACCGCGAGAAGAAAATCATTTTTCAGCGCTTCGGGTTGGATGGTGGTAAGCCCAAGACGCTCGAGGAGGTGGGAAAGAAATTCGGAGTTACACGCGAGCGCATTCGGCAGTTGCAGAACATTGCGCTCTCGAAGCTCCGCCGTGCTCTGAGCAAGAAAGAGCGTCCGGTCGATGTCGAATTGCCAGTCGAGGCTTAGGTCGGCGACGACAAGGATCGACCTCTTGCAATTAAAACGCCTGGACGAAACCTCTGCGTGTTTTATTTCGCCGTCCGCAGTTGGACCGAATCGATGATGCGATCGTCTCCCGCGCGTAGATCGCTGATGATCACAAGGTGATCGCCCGGGGCGGTCAATTTGGCTTCGCGCAAAAAATTCTCAGCGGCTTCGATCGTCACGTTTGGGTCGGCGGTAAAGTCAATGCGTACCGGATAAACACCCCAGCAGACAGTCAATTGGCGTCGGACTTCTCGGCTTGAAGTGAAAGCGAATATCGGCGCATTTTCCGGGCGAAGGTTTGAAAGATTGCGAGCCATTGTCCCGTGCCGGGTGAATACGATAAGCTTCGCTTGCTGAAGCGAATTCGCCAGGACCACAGCGGAAGCAATCGTCTTTTGTCTCGCGTCCTCGAGCACCGCTAATTCTGCATAACCGGCCCCACCACTCCGTTCGATTCGCCCAGCCACGCGATCCAACACTCGGACGCATTCCACAGGATAACGGCCAATGCTTGTTTCGCCACTGAGCATGATCGCATCCGTCTGCTCAAAGACGGCATTGGCCACGTCGGTGATTTCGGCGCGCGTCGGCAAGGGATTGCTAATCATCGACTCAAGCATCTGGGTTGCCACGATGACCGGCTTGCCGAGCCGAATACACTGTTTTACGATCCGTCGCTGGATGATGGGCAGATCCTCCATCGGGCATTCGATTCCCAAGTCGCCGCGCGCAATCATGATGATATCTGCACCTTCAATCATCTCGTCGATCGACCGGACAGCTAATTGGTCCTCAATCTTGGCGATGATTAACGCCTTGCTCTTTTTTTCGGCAAGGACTGCCCGCAGTTCGTCGAGATCACTCTTGTGACGGACAAAGCTCAGCGCGATAAAATCGACGCCTAGCTCGGCGCCGAGTGAAAGATCGGCAAGGTCCTTTTCCGTGAGCGGCGGGAGATTTACGTGAATGCCAGGCAGATTAACGTGACGCCGGGAGCCGAGCCTTCCGGGAGTGACAACTTTGCAGCGGAGCCGGTCCCGTCGTTTCTCGAGGACCACCAGCTTGAGCATGCCATTGTCGACCAGAATCGTGTCGCCAACGGAAACATCATTGATTATACCCTCATAATTCACATCGACTGAATAGGGTTCCTCGCTTTTCGCGCCGCCAACGGTGAGCTCCAGTATATCGCCGGAATTCAAGTGCAGATCGGTTTTGAGATCGCCAGTGCGAATGGCAGGACCTTGGGTGTCGAGCAAGATTCCAATCGGCCGTCCAATCTCTTCCGCGAGCTGCCGGATTCGCGGGACAATCTCACGCGATGAGCGATGATCGGCGTGGCTCATATTCAATCGAAAAATATCCGCTCCCTTCTCGATTAATTGCCGCAGTACATCTATTTCTTCCGTGGCCGGGCCGAGCGTGCAGATGATTTTGGTCTTACGCATGACGATCACATCTCCCACCACGAGCTAATGATCGAAATGAGATCGCACGAGGCGCAGGGCTTCTCCAACGAATAAAAATGCGGCACGCCTTTTAGAGGGGCCGCGTTGCGCAGCCAGTGTGCTTCCCTATTGCAGCTTGCTTTGCGTCTCTTTGACCAAATCGAGGTGTTCCTGGACCACTTTAGCGGTTTGTCCGTGAAGTTCTTCACGTCGGGATCACCCCCGTTGTTTGCGACGAAAAAGATCTTGCTGAATTTCAGGAGGAAGGTTCGTGAGTAATCCCAGACACTTGGGAATAAGGTTCACACTTGATTGGATGCCCTGCGTGCAAGCTGGTCCAGCACGAGTCAAGAAGGCAATCAAGCTTGGGAGATATTCTGTTTGTACGAGCTCTCCACACGCGTAGCCACGTCCCTGTAGCCGTAATCAGCTTCGTAAATCTGCTTCATGCAGTTGAGTGACTTGTCGCCGTCGCCCATCCGCTCGTAAACAAGGCCGAGATTGTAAACAATCTCTTTCTTCATCGCGTCCATGGGTAAAATCTCTCGCGATGCCTCTTCGAGCTGCTTCATCGCAAGGTCTAGCATTCCGAGCTCGCAATAACAGCGACCGAGCAGATTCATCGCTTTCAAACGCGCATTCGGATTCTGTCGGGCGCGCTGCAGTTCTGGCAGTGCCTGGCGGAAATGTCCAGCGTTTACGAGATGCTCACCCAGGTCAAATCGAAGTTGCAAGTCAGTCGGGTTCCGCCCCACACGTTTGCGCGCATCCTCGATCAGAATTTCTGCCCGCTTCTCCGTCGCGGCCTTTAATTCCTCAGATTTCGTGGCGTACAACTCATGACCGGGGTCGTGAGCAGCAAGAAATTCTTCATGCACTGCAATCTCCCGCTCGAAGCCTTTCATTTTTAGATCCGAGACTTTTCGAATCAATCCGGCATCAGCCCCTTTTGTTAGATCTGCGGCATATTGATACCAGTCGATAGCTGCGACGATGTCATCCTTCTGTTCATTTAGTGCGCCCAAGCGTCGCGCAAGATCGATATTTGCCGGTTCCGCCTGGTGGAGGACATATGTTTCCGCAATTTGTTGATCGAGTGATTCCCCGGTCAATCGCATCCGGCTTTGTTGCTCGAGCGAAACCGCCATCTCTTTGTCTTTGATTAAGTCGCGATAACTGACTGCCTGCGTCCAGCCGCCAGTTGTCATAGAAGCGCGGGCCGAAGCGTCTTTACCGAGCCGAAGCGCTTCGGCGTCGAGTGGATTTATTTCTGTGAGCTGATTATAAATTTCGACAGCCCTCTCATTTTCTCCGAGCTCGTGATGCAGGCGTCCGAGCTCGTGCAGTACTTTGACGTCGCGTGGATTTTCTTCGAGCAACGTTCGCAGCGCGAAGACGCCGATCTCCGGGCAGCCCGCTGCCATCGCCGCTTCCTTTAAAACCAAATTCGCCTGCCGATTGTAAGGGTCCTCCTCCAAAACCTTTTCCAGCATTTCCATTGTGCGCTTCGGGTCTTTTTTGATTTCTCGCTGTGCTTTCATCACCGCAAGCGGGGTGGTCGAGATATTGAAGAAACTTCTTTTCGCTGATTTGCTCTTTGTCACTTCTGTGCGCCGCAATAATTGCCGGGCGGTTAGAAACCGCGGCTCCTGCTTTAGGATTCCCTGCAGAAGAGAAATCGCGTAGCCAAAATTGCGCAGCTCGATCGCCGCCACGGCTTTCAGCCAATGACTGCGCTGAGTCTCGCTCAGTTCCTTCTCGGTTTTGATTGCCATAATGCCCACCTAACAGACAATTATAATTTCAATGGCGCTCTAGTCAGCGAAAAACTGTAGAGGGCGAGCGTGTGGGCCGGCCCCTACAGCAGATCCAACTGCGGCTTTTCCGTTTTCGTGTTGCTTGGCGATCTTCGCTTTTTCGTTTTGCCCGGCTGCGACAGGGCGCCGTTGGGTGCCTCAAGGTGCGATAAGATGTCTTTTGCTCGATCGAGAATTTCCTTCGGCAAACCAGCCAGACGCGCGACCTGGATGCCATAACTCTTGTCCGCACCACCCGGGACAATCTTGCGCAGAAAGATAATCTGATCGTTCCACTCGCGTACGGCCACATTGAAATTACAGACGCCGCTGCGTTCCTCAGCGAGTTTCGTCAGCTCGTGGTAGTGGGTTGCGAAGAGGGTGCGCGCCTTGATTTTGTCGTGTAGAAATTCCGCCACACTCCATGCGATGGACAACCCATCGAACGTCGATGTTCCTCGTCCGATCTCATCCAGAATGACGAGACTTCGCTCCGTCGCGTTGTTGACGATGTTGGAAGTTTCATTCATCTCGACCATGAAGGTCGATTGCCCGCGCGCGAGATCGTCATTGGCGCCAACGCGGGTAAAAATGCGATCGACCAGGCCGATCTCCGCGCTTTCCGCCGGAACGAAGCTGCCGATCTGCGCCATCAGCACAATCAGCGCGACCTGACGGATGTAAGTGGATTTTCCTGCCATGTTCGGACCGGTGATGATGGCGAGCCGCAGCTTCTCGCCCTCGAGTGACGTGTCGTTCGGCACAAACTTTTCTTCCACAAGATTTTGATCGAGCACCGGATGTCGCCCGTCTTTAATCGCCAGCTGCACTGTCTCAGTCAGCACCGGCCGGCAATATCGGAAGAGTCGCGCCGTCTCCGCGAGCGCGCAGATAACATCGATAGTCGCAATTGAGCCGGCAGTTTGCTGAATCGATGGCAACTCGTGCAAAGCCTCGTCCCGCAACTTTAGAAAAAGTTGATATTCGAGCTGGCGTGCCCGTTCGTCCGCCCCAAGAATTTTCGCCTCCATTTCCTTCAGTTCGGGCGTGATAAAACGCTCCCCTCCGACGGTGGTCTGTTTGCGGGTGTAATGCTCGGGCACGTTCGCCAGGTTCGATTTCGTCACTTCAATGAAATAGCCGAACACCGAATTGTAGCGCACTTTGAGCGATTTGATGCCAGTGGCTCCGATTTCGCGTTCCTGTAATTGAGTGATCCAATCCTTGCCCTCGCGTGAACCCTGCCGCAACGCGTCAAGATCGACATCGTAGCCGTCGCGGAAAATTCCACCGTCTTTCAGCGCGAACGGGGGATCATCCACCACCGCGCGGGCCAACTTTTCTGCCAGTTCCGGCATTTCACGCAAATCGTTCTGCAAGGTTTGCGCAAGCAATTCAACATTCCCATTTTCCTTTACATGCGTCGCGCCGAATGCGAGACGATCGAGTAATTTTTGGAGCTCACTTTTCAATTTTGGGATTTGCTCGAGCGAAATCTTGAGGGCAACGAGATCGCGGGCGTTGCCTGAAGCCTGGCTTAATCGCGAGATCGCGCGCTCGATATCGCGGATCACCTTGAGCGACGCGCGCAGAGATGCGAGCAGATCCGGTTCCTGCAATAAATCCGCGATCATTTGTTGACGGCACTCCAATTCCGTCAGGTTGCGCAGAGGCTGCAAGATCCATGCGCGCAATTTGCGCCCACCCATTGGCGTAACTGTGCGATCGAGCACTGCGAGCAAACTGGTGTCGCGACTGTTTCGCGACTCAACCAGTTCGAGATTGGTTTGCGTAGCAGCATCGAGCAGCACGTGATCGGTGGACGCATCGCAGCGCAATGACGTGAGATGATCGATATTTCGGCGAAGTTGATGCTTGAGATAATGGACGATCGCACCGGCGGCGGCGAGCGCCTGCGGCATTTGGGCGCAGCCGAATCCGTCCAGCGATTTAACTTTGAAATGTTCGCATAAGGTGAAGGTCGCCTGTTCCGGCAGAAAGGCATAACTGTCGTAACCGAGCGCGCCGGCAATCTCGGTGAACTGCTGCTTCTGCTCATCGCTGACGAGAAGTTCCGACGGCGCGACACGGGCCAATTCGTCGAAGAGCGATTGTCGATCTTCCAGTTGTGCCACTCGAAACTCGCCCGTGGTCAGATCGGCATACGCGAAACCAAAAACCCTCCCATCGCTGAACACCGCGCCCAAATAATTCGCCCGTTTTGCTTGGAGTAAATCGAGGTCGCTTACAGTACCTGCGCTAATGACCTGGGTGATATCACGCGAGACAATTTTGCCCGCCTGGGGCTCGCTGGTCTGATCGCAAATGGCGACGCGCCGGCCAGCCTTGATGAGCTTGGCAACATAGTTCTGCGCCGCATGATACGGAACACCGCACATCGGCACGCCGTTCCGTTTAGTCAGCGCGACGTTGAGCAGATCCGCTGCGTCCTTTGCATCGTCAAAAAACAATTCGTAAAAATCTCCCAATCGGAAGAGCAAGAGCGTGTCCGCCGGAATGCTGCCCCGCAGGCGCCGGTACTGTTGCATCATGGGAGTGATTACGTCCGCCATCGCTCCAGTTTGCAATCGGTGAAAGCCAATTGCGAGTTCGTAATATTGTTGCCAGAAATTTCTTGCCTGCTCGAAAGCGTGCGCGCAATTGGCGCGGATAAGGAAGCTCATGTCTCTTCCATCTGCTATGCGGTATATGCTGTCAGTCTTGCTCCTTATCCCGGCGACCGCCTTCTCGGTAACGCTAGTGCAAAAGAATCCGCCGGTGCGGCCGTCCGACGCCGACGCCCCGGTATTGATTTGGGATAGTGATTTAAAGCTAGCCAAGAGTCTGCCGCGGAACTTCCGCACGACTGACGACCCGCTTGATGTAAAAACCGGCCAAAAAATTCCCATGGACACCGGCTTGACCGATCTCCGTGCTTCTGGCGGCGGAGAATTCACCGACGATGGTTTTAAGCTCCTGTTGGCGCGCACGCGCGGTCCTGTCACGGTTTTTGATTTGCGGCAGGAGACGCACATATTTGCTAACGGTTTGCCCATTAGCTGGTTTGCCACACATGATTGGGCCAATGTCGGTCGCACTCACAATGAGATCGAGGCAGACGAGGCTGCGCGCGTGACATCGTTCAAGCCCGGCAGCAGAATCGCTGTTCATCCCGGAGCTGCCATTAAAAAACCGGGCATTAGCCCGAGCGCGCCGGAAAATGTGATTGTCGAGCACGCAAGTACGGAACGTGATGTTGTTGAGGCTAATCGCGCAGCCTATGTACGCCTAACAGTTACGGATCATGCTCGGCCGCTCGATGAAGAGGTGGATCGATTTATTCTTGCTGTCCGCGCACTTCCGGACAACGGCTGGGCACATTTTCATTGCGAAGCTGGCCGGGGCCGGACGACTACGTTCATGGTGCTGTATGACATGTTGCGAAATGCGACCCGTGTCTCGCTGGAGGATATTGCGCGCCGTCAACAACTGCTCGGCTATGATTATGATGTGCTCCTGCCTGCTGATCCAGGAGACTGGAAGGCCCCATATACCGACGACCGAATTGCTTTTATCCGCGCCTTCTACGAGTACGCTCGTGCCAATCCTGGCGGGCGGTCACAGCTTTGGAGTGAGTGGCTGACGTCAGGGACAAAATAAACGAGAACCAAAAAACATCTCCGTGATCACCTGGTATGACAGGTTGTTTTTTGCGCTGCGCTTCAAAAGCGAAGATTGGAGGCGAGGGGAGTTGAACCCCTGTCCTCGTCGCTATCCACGCAAACATCTACATGTTTATCCGGTGAGAAGTTTTGAGAAGCCGAGCGTTGCACCGGCACACTGCCGACTCCCGAGCGTCCGCGAAATTCGATTCACAAACCGGCGCGGTCGCTCCGCCGATTCGCCAGCCTGCTGTCCACGTTTCCGACGCTAGCAGGCGTCGCTCCGGAAACGTCGCGGTCAATTAAGCCGCGAGAGCTAGATCTTCGTGATCTGCGTTTATTTGTTTTGGTCCGGTTTTTAACGAGGCCAACGAACCATCCCCGACATGCCGCCCGCGCTTCCAACGATGAGTCGAAGCCAGTGCGCCCCCGATTGTACTTGAACAAATACCGCCGATTGAGGTCAGATGCAAGCGAGCTCGAACGCTTTTTGCTCCTTTTCGCAGCGCTGCGGGTTGTATGAAGAGTGGTACGAATGGCCATTGAAATAACATCTCGATCTTTGTTTAAAGGTCGCCCAAGCAAGAGCGCCCCTTACGAGGAGATCCAGCCAAGTCCTTCCGTCTCGAGGAGAAAATCGATCCCTCGGTTTCAATCTGCGCGAGCAGTCACGCAGTTGATGCGCCGGAATTTCAGCAGTCGCGCGCCCGAACTTTCCGGGGGCCAGGCAATCATCCTTTCTGTTCCAAAAAGCGGACGCACATGGGTTCGGACATTTGTTTGTGCTTACTTCTGCAAACGTTATGCCCGCGAGTTTACCCTCGAGCCTGAACGCTACGGCGAGCCTGGCATTCCCCGACTCATCTTTTCCCATGATTGTTTCGAACACCGGACCAAAGGCGACCTTTGGGACAGAATCCGTGGCAAATACTTGGTCCCAAAAAAGGAACTTCGACGCGCTAAAATCATTCTACTCGTGCGCGATCCGCGGGATTGTTTCGTTTCTCTCTATGTGCAGATGACCCGGCGCGATCGCGGCGCGCCTACAGAGTTCAAGCGGAAAACCGTCAGTGATCTCTTACGCGGCAAAAAATTCGGAGTCCGCGCGATCATCAAAACGATGAACGCTTGGTTGATTGAGTTCTCCGGTCGCGACGATTTCACGATCATCCGTTATGAGTCGCTGCGCGAATTTCCTGCGGAAAATTTTCGGATCCTTCTCGCCGTGCTCGGAGAAACAACGCCTGACATGTCGATCTTTCATGGGGCGCTCGATTTTTCGCAGTTCGACAATATGCAAAAGTTGGAGGCAGCTGGCGCGTTTGATTCCAAAATCCTGCGACCTGGCGACGCGCGCGATCCAGAGTCATTCAAAGTGCGGCGGGGAAAGATTGGCGGATATCGCGAGTATCTTTCGGCGGAAGATCAAGAATATGCGGCCCACGCTTTGACCAAGCTCGATTCTCGCTTCGGTTACTAGCCGGCCGATGACAGGCGCGATCCGGGGACGCGCCCCACTGGATAAATCGCGAGCATAGATTCACTAGTCATTTTTGCCAGCGATCGAATTCATACTTGCCTAGTAGGATTTTCTTTGATTTCCTACGACGCAAGTAGACATGAACTTGTCCAAACGCGGCGAATACGCACTGCGCGCTCTCATTGATATCGGCATCGCCTCCGAGCTCGGGCGGCCGAGATTGCAAGTAAGTGAGCTGGCCGCAAAAGAGAAACTGCCGGTCAAGTTTCTCGAGCAAATCCTCACCCAATTAAAGGCCGCCGGTTATGTGAAGAGCAAACGCGGGAAATTCGGCGGCTATTCGCTGGCCATGAGAACGGACCGAATCAAATTCGGCCCGGTCATTCGTTTGATCGACGGACCACTCGCTCCTATCCCGTGCGTGAGCCAAACATCCTATGTGCGTTGCACTTGTCCGGATGAGATCCATTGCGGTTTGCGCATGCTGATGCTCGATGTGCGCAACGCCGTCGCAAAGATCCTGGATCGATACACGTTAGCCGAGATCGTTGAAATCACATTGCGCAAGCTTCGCCGGGACAAGGTCACGCCGCTTTTTCTTCAACCATCGAAGGGGCTCGTATCAATTTTGCCGCTAACGGTTACCCCGCTGGGTCATGGCCGGACGAAATTGAAGACACAAGCAAGTATCCGGCAGGCAGAGGAAATAAAAACTCAAAGGAATTGACCGAAGAAGATCAGTAGAAGCGAGAAACACGACACAAAAAGGAGAAACCTAATGTTTATCAGGAACGTTATGTTACGGGCAGCGGGCGGGAGCCTAGCTGCAATTATTTTGCTGGCGGCGCCACGGCTTGGCGCGCAGACGCCCTCCGAGTCCGAACGGCTCCAGAAACTTGAGCGCGCGGTCGAGCAACTGCAGAAACGCAACGCCGAGCTCGAACAGGAAGTCAGCGGCTTAAAGAAACAGGCTGCGTCGGCGGCTGAGGTCGGCGCGAGAATGAAAACAAAAATCATGTCCGAGGGGAAATCCTATGTCGAGAAGGCGGTCGTCGAAGAGAAACCGCCGGTTTTTGTCGTTCCGCGCGCCTCGGAATTCAAGCTGGTGCTGGGCGGATACATTCAGGTCAACTTTGAAGACGGCGACGTCTCCGCGTTCGAAGGCCGGTTTGGTCAGACTGCGTTGAAAGACCGTTTTCGTCTGCGCCGGGCGCGGATTAATTTAACCGGTGATTTCGCGGAGAACTTCGATTTCAAAGTCGAAGGCGACTTCGAGAATAGTGATGGCCTCAACTCGAACCGCACCGCCTTTGAGGCCACGGACATCTTCGTTAACTGGCATCAGTTTCCAGAAGCGCAGGTGAAGGTCGGCCAATGGAAAGCGCCGTTTGGCTTGGAGCAACTTACTCCAGACCCTTACCTGATCATTATCGAGCGCAGTTTGCCGACCGGCGCGATCACGCCGGAGCGGCAGATCGGTGTTCAACTCTGGGGACAACCGTTCGCGAGTGTTTGGCCTGATGAGAAGGATTTGCTGACATATTACGCTGGCATCTTCAATGGGAACGGACGCAACACCACCGTTAATGACAACAACAACTTCATGTATGTCGGCCGCCTGGAGTCGACCCTTTTCAAGAGCAAAATGTGGGGGCAAGAATCTAGTCTCAAGCTAGGCGCCGACGTTCTCAACAGCCGCGATGATGCGGGAGTAAATATCTCGCAATCGTTGAACCTATTGGTAAACGCCGACGGTTCTCTTTCGCCATTTACCCTCCCTGGCGCGGATGAAAGAACGGCGTGGAGCGTGGACGCCTGGCTCAAACTTGGTCCGTTTGATTTAATCGGTGAATACCTTCAAGAAAAAGTGAACGGTCGTACCGTGAACGGGGTGCCTCCAGGGTTCGCCGATTTCACAACGAACGGGTACTATATAACGGCAGCTTACTTCCTGATCCCGAAGAAGCTTCAGGCTGCGGTTCAGTGGCAGGACTTGAATCCTGGGCAAAAGGGCAATGATGGCATTCACTCCATCACCGGTGGCCTCAACTACTACATCCACGGGGACGACCTAAAGCTGATGGTCAACTACATCCATACCTGGTCGGATTTCCGGGAGGCGAATCCTCAGTTTGGCGAGGATCAATTCGATGAAGTCATCGGGCGCATCCAAGTAATGTTTTAGTTCGAACGAATTAAGGCGAGTTCGCATCTCAGCGAGGCTGGGCGACGATGCTGACTTCGCTTATCTCATGATAGGCATTCTCCTATGAAAACATTATGAAGACAAAAACATTGATAGGGGTTATCGGAACGCTTGCCCTTTTCGTGCAAGCCGCCCGCGCAGAAGAGAAGACGGTGATTCGTTTCGGGCATTTCCCGAATATTACGCACGCCCAGAGTGTAGTTGCTCACGCCTTGACGCGTCAGGGCAAAGGCTGGTTTGAGCAGCGTCTCGGCCCCAATGTCGAGATCCAATGGTTCACATACAATGCGGGACCTTCTGCGATGGAGGCGATCTTCGCCGGTTCGCTCGACCTGACTTACGTCGGACAAGGACCAGCGCTGAATGCCCACTTTAAATCCAACGGCGAAGAAATCCGAATCCTCGCGGGTGCAGCCAATGCCGGCGCGGCACTCGTCGTCAAACCGGATGGCCCGATCAAGACAGCGGCGGATTTTCGCGGAAAGAAAATCGCGACACCGCAACTCGGCAACACGCAGGATATTTCCTGTCGAGCGTGGTTGAAGGCGCAGGGATTCAAGGTCACTCAGACCGGGGGCGAGGTCACAGTGGTGCCCACAGCGAATCCGGATCAGCTCGCGCTCTTTCAAAGTGGTGGGGTGGACGCGGTCTGGACGGTTGAGCCATGGGTCACGCGTCTTGAGCGCGAGACAAAAGCAAAAGTATTTCTCGAGGACACCAATATCATTACAACGTGGCTTGCGTGCAGCGTAAAGTTTCTCAACGCTCATCGCGATTTGGCGAAGAAAATTGTGACGGCCAACAAAGAGCTTACTGACTGGATCCAGGCTCACCCGGATGAAGCGCAGAAGCTGTTGATCAATGAATTGAAAGAGGAGACAAAGGCTGACTTTGCGCCAGAGGCGGTCGCGCAGGCCTGGAGGCGCATCAAGTTCACAACGGATGTCTCCCCCGACCTGGTTGCGAAGGCAGTGCAGGACGGAAAAGACGCCGGTTTTTTAAAAGGCGCGACCGACACCTCCAAGCTGATCGAGAATCCGTAATGCGTCGTCGAGCCGCCCGCCGTTCCTCAGCGAGCCAGGAACTCGAGGTCATCGCGCCCTCGAAGCTCGCGATCGACAACGTGTCGAAAAGCTTTCAAAGCGCGTCAGGTAATGTCCTGGCGCTAGACCATGTGAGTTTGCAAGTAGACGAAGGTGAGTTCGTCTGCCTCGTCGGCGCGAGCGGCTGTGGGAAAACGACATTGCTGAACATCATTGCTGGATTGGAAAAGCCGGACAGCGGAAATGTGCTCGCCGATGGAAAGCCGATAACCAGCCCGGGGCGAGATCGCCTGGTGATGTTCCAGGAATCAGCGCTTTTTCCGTGGTTGGATGTTTTCGGCAATGTGCTTTTCGGTTTGAAGCTGAAGCCCAATCTGACGAACAAAGATCGGCGCGATGTCGCCAAATATTATCTCGAACTGGTTGGGCTCACGCGTTTCGAGCGCGCAAACATCCATGAACTGTCCGGCGGCATGAAGCAACGTGTCGCTCTCGCGCGGGCTCTCGCTCCAAATCCGCGCGTCTTGCTCATGGATGAACCATTCGCGGCGCTGGATGCGCTGACGCGGGAACAACTCTACGGCGACCTTCAGAGAATTTGGGAAGAGCGCAAAAAGACAATCGTCTTTGTTACCCACAATGTTCGCGAGGCCGCCTGCCTGGGCGAACGCGTGCTGCTTTTTTCCCCACATCCCGGGCGCATCCAAGAGGAATTTGCCGTGGATCTACCGCGACCGCGCGATATTAACAGTGTCGATCTTGCGAGTTACGCGACAAAAATCATCCGTTCGCTGAGAAAGTTTAGCGAGGACCGCGGCCAGGACGCCAAATGAAAAGATTTCTTTCCGCTGCACTTTTCTTTGTTGCCCTTTTCTTGATGTGGCATTTGGTTTTTCGCGCAAAGATCTGGTCGCCGGTATTGCTGCCGTCGCCGCTTCAGGTGGCAAACTATCTCAAGGGGGCGATTGAGGATGGGACACTCGGCCACGCAACAGTGATCACGATGCGTCGACTCCTTATCGGCTATTTCTTCGGAATTATCGTTGGCCTGCCATTGGGACTCCTCACTGCGCGCTGGAATTTGTTGCGCGACACGCTCGGAACGACGGCGCTGGGATTGCAAACATTGCCAAGCGTTTGTTGGGTTCCACTGGCGTTGCTTTGGTTCGGGCAAACCGAGGCGGCGATGTTGTTCGTGGTCGTGATGGGAACTCTCTGGTCGGTCATCATTGCCACCGAAACTGGTGTGCGAAATGTCCCGCCAATCTATCGCCGCGCGGCGCTTACGATGGGTTCGAAGCGCTTGCACATCTGGTTGAAAGTCATCCTGCCAGCGTCGCTGCCATTCATCGTCAGCGGCATGAAACAAGGTTGGGCCTTTGCCTGGCGCTCGCTGATGGCGGCGGAGATTTTTGTGACCATCCTGACCGGTTTCGGCCTTGGCCAACTTTTACATTATGGACGGGAATTGAGCGCGATGGATCAGGTCATCGCCATTATGCTTGTTATCGTTGTTATCGGTTTGCTTGCGGACAAAATCTTCTTTTCTCCGATAGAGAAATTTCTCCATCGGCGCTGGGGCACGAGTCAGGCATGAGATTTGGCGAAAAGCGCTCGCCCGTCACCGCACGACGCGAGGTGCGCATCACCAATGAGCTTGGTCTGCATGCGCGGCCGGCCGCCGAGTTCGTCAAACGTGCGAACAGTTTCCGATCGGAAATCTGGGTCGTGAAAGGTAGCAAACGATATTCTGCTGCCAGTCTCATCGACATCCTCCGTGCCAACCTCGATTGCGGCGCCACTGCCACACTCGAAGCACATGGCGTCGATGCGGAAGAGGCCCTCGAGCGACTGGAGAAGTTGCTCGCGGAGTTCCACGAGCGGGAGAAAACCTAGCGCAACGGACGCGCGACCAGGATTCCGCTGTCGCTCCGGTAGCGATATAGATATTTCGAAAGCTCTGTGTCTACGATGACGCGGCCGGAATTTCCCGGTGACGAGGCGTGCATGAAATGCAGAACACCGTCACTGGTGCGGAGCGCGAGACCGACGTGCGCGGTTGAATAGAGACCATTTCGGTCGCGTGAAATAATTCCGATGACATCGCCGCTGCGTAATTTCGATTCAATCCCAGCGACACGGTTCTTTGGAATTTGATAGAGCGGGCGCGATGAAACATTGGCTTCCATCCGGCCGAGCGGCCCGAGCAGCGACCGGTTCGCTGCGAGATAACGGTAGTGCCGCCAACCCACACTCATCTCCCGGGCGGAATGTGGAACGCCGCTGCCGCCCAGACTGCGCGTCAGGTCCTCAACAAGGCCACGACGGTCATTGTCGTAAAGCCAGTCTTCCAAATAATGCAGACGCGACAGATATTCGCCGGTGCATTCACCGCCCCGATAGCGGTCGAGTTCGATGTAATGTAACAAGCGCTCTGGAGTCCAACTCGATTCAGGCTCATTTAGCATCCGGGCGAAACCGAGCGCGATTTCGAAAAAGGTCCAACAATCCACCCCCTGAAAATTCACAGAGGGCGATTCGATCCGGTTATCAATTTCGAGTGTGAAATGTTTGTAACGTGTGCCGACCAACGCCTGACCAACAGCCGCCGTCCGTTCACCGATCGGAAGCGCTTGCCAATTCCCAGATTTGGCCTTCGCAACCAGCCGATTGAATTGGTCCTGCCCTTTAAAAACTGTGCTGAATGGCAAGCGCGATTCCATCGCTGAAGCCACTGACACTGAACAAGCCAAAACAAGCGGAATTAAGATTCTCCAACAGCGCATATCGCGGACAACTCAACGCGGAATTCCCATTCAAGCAACCTTGACCGATAGTGATCATCGCTCATCGGTGCAAAAGCTTTTGCTTCACTGAGGCAAGCTTATATCCTTTCTTGATCGTGCCGATTAGTTTTCCAAAGAAAAGTCGGAGGAATATCGTCCGGCAGGCGTCAGGGGATGGCGCTGTTACCAAGCGTTCAACACGCGTGCGATTGCGTCCGTCACCGGACTGGCACAAGCGCAATTTTCTGACCAGCGTCCTTATTCCTTCGCTTTTCACCAAGCGTTCCGGCGATTACGCGCCGCCGCAGTTTCCGAAAATCAGGGAAGGCCAGGTGTGCATTACCTGGATCGGGCATGCCTCGTTTTTGATTCAAACGCACGAGGTTAATGTCTTGATTGATCCGATCTGGTCGAAATGGCTCAAGGTAATCAAGAGATTGAAGCAGCCCGGCTTTGAAATTCATCATCTACCCTCGATTGATTTCGTTCTCGTGACCCACGCCCACTTTGATCATCTCGATCGACGAACGTTGCGACGCGTAGCAGCTGATCAGCCCATTGCCGTTCCGATAGGAGTGGGGAATTTGGTTCACGATCTCGGTTTTCACATTGTGCACGAGCTTGATTACTGGCAGACAGTGCAACTCGGGCCGCTCAAGATTTCACTCACGCCGTGCCATCACTGGGGCGCGCGATTTCTCGCGGACCTGCATCGCGACTTTGGCGGATTTGTCATCGCCATGGATGGTCGCACCATTTTCCATTGCGGTGACAGCGCTTATTTTCCCGGATTCAAGGAAATCGGCGAGCGCTACAAGGTTGACATCGCCTTGCTTCCGATCGGCGCTTATGAGGCACCCACCGGCCGCGAAGTTCACATGAATCCGGAGGAGGCGGTAAAAGCGTTTCTAGAACTTCGCGCCAAAACTTTGGTCCCGATGCACTATGGAACGTTTCGTCTAAGCTTTGAGCCAATGCACGAGCCGCCGGAACGGTTGCTCGCAAGCGCCCGCGCGCACGGCATCGAGGAGAAGATCCTCATCATGACCGAGGGCAAACCCGTTGTTCTGTAAGAGAATTTTCTAGCTACGGATGAGCACAGGTGAAACACAGATCAGCAGATTTCTTTTTCTGCGTCTGTGAAGATCCCTGTTAATCGGTGGCTGAATTTCCTCGGCGCAATCGGTGCCGGCCTGATCGTCGTCGGATTTTGCCTCATCCTGCTTTGGCACGATCCACTCGTTTTCTGGAATGACGATTATGAATTGTCCGTCCTGCCCGTATTCGCCGATGTAGCGCGCAGTTGGTCTGAAGGCTATTGCCCGCTCTTGAGCCCCTACTCCTGGGTTTGTGGCAATCTCGCCGGCGAATTTCAGTACGGAACCTTTTCGTTTTTTGTAAACGCGGCCGTGATTCTCATCTGGAAATTTCCGTTGACCTTCTCACAGCAGGCGGCCGCTCTTTCGACCACTCATCTTTTTGTCCTGGCAGTCGGCGCATTTTTGCTCGCGCGAGACCGTCGATTTTCAATTCCACTCTCAATCTTCGTTTCGTTGATCGCCTCCTTGAACGGCTGGATCATTTGTTGGGGCGCAACCGATTGGTTCGGTGCGCTCGGCGCGTTCGCTTGGCTGCCGTGGGCATGGTGGGGTGCGGAACGCGCGCTGGATCCAACACGGACCAAGTGGAGATTTTTATGGCCGGCGCCGTTTGTTTACCTGGTCGTTACCGGCGGCTTTCCTTACACGGTCGTGATGCTGGCGCTTTTGCTCGTTTGGTTATCGCTCAAATCGTTAGCTCAAACCCGAAGGACTTGGTCGATCTTACCTTTGTGTTTCGGCACGCTGCTCGGACTCGGACTTTCCGCGCCGGCATGGCTCGCTCTTTTTGATTACGTTCAGGGTTCAGCGCGTGAATTACAGGCGGCATCTGCGCATTGGCAATGGCGCGTTCCGCCAGCCGCGTTGCCCGGATTTATTCTTCCCTGCTGGACAGTGCAATGGACGGATTTCTTCACGCGTCCGATGCCGCATCCGGCGACTGAGTTGGCTTGCGGCTTGGTTCCAATTTCCACCCTCGTCGCAGGATTGATTGGTCGCGAAGTGGTGAGGCGGATTCGCTGGGACCTGTCCTTACTCTTTCTCGTACTCTTGCTCTCAATGCTACCGACTGCAGGCGTTTTTCGCTGGAGCTTTCGTTGGCTTCCTTTTTTTCATTTGGTTCTCGCAATTTGCGCAGCAGAAGGGCTGCAAATGTTACGCGGCGGTGGATCGAGTCTTCGTTGGCCGGGGTCAACGACCCCGGCTACAACAGCGCTTGTCCTGGTTGTTTTGACAGCCATTACGATGTCGATCTTCCAAACGGGCGGCTGCTATGCCTTTCCTTTGACATGGATCTTTCTCGGTCTTGCCGCGCTTTGGTACTTTTTGGAATATTTTTTGCGGGATTCCGGATTTCACGGATGGACACCTTCGGCGATCACATTTTTCGCGCTCCTTGCGACGTATCTGTGCATCCTGCCAAACTGCGGCGTTCCCAAATACAATCTCTCGCAAGAGTTGCTCAAACCTTCACCGCTCGATCCGCGCCGTCTTTATCTCAGCATCTGTCCATGGGCGGAGTTCACGTATCGTGCGGAGAAAAAACCTCAACCGGTCGGACAAATTGTGCGTCCCGGAAGCACGTCGATGTGGGCTGGCTTGCATTTCATTAACGGTTACAGCCCAATCCGGCCCGCTGGGGTCGCACGTGAATTCTACGCCGCGATTCACGGCGAAATTGATCCCGGAATGGGAATGTATTTACTCAATAACCAAGCCGGCCCGGACGGCGAGTTGGCGCGACTTGGCGTCGATGGGATCGTTGTCGCGCGAGAACTGGATATCGCTCCTCAACCGGCCTCTGAGTGGCAACTGGTCGTTTCGACAGATGAAGGACGCGTTTTCCATCGGCGCGGTGCGCCGTTCGCGGGAGTGCGTTCGGTTGTTTCGATTGATTCGAGGCCTAACGAGCAATTTGTTGCGGCGACGATTTCACGAATCAATGATTCGCGAAATCGAGTGGAACTAGATGTCGATGTACCAAGCGGGGATCGGCACGCGCTGCTGACCTTTTCACGGCCCTATTTCCGCGGATACAAAGCGCGCCTGGATAATCAAAAACTCGCTGTCAGTTCTTATCGCGGACTATTTCCGATTCTTGAAGTTCCACCCGGCGCACATGGCCGGCTGATCCTCACCTATCGGCCATATTGGCTAATATGGGGAGTCGCTGTAGCCGCGGTTTGTGCAGTTGTAATAGTTTTGAGTATTCTTGCTGTGATTAACCGGCGCATATAACCGCGGGCAATTATTCCTGTTCCAAACCCGAAACATTCGGCGTTCGAATTTTGCTGTGGTCCGCAGACGCGTCGCCGCCACCGAACGCAATCGATTCGAGGATGATCCCGAGAAAACGGTATATCAGATCGACGTCGCTCATATTGGAATATCTGGCTTCAGCCTTTCGTGGCGTGAAATAGGCCCGATAAATACGATCCACGTCCATCCCGCTGCAGAACGTGTTCAACAACCAAAGATTTTCGTCACGAAAAGATTGCTCGATCCTGGCCTCTTCTTCGGCGGAAAGCATCTGGATGTTTGTTGATCGAAACTTTTTTGCCAGAACGCGTGTCAAAGCCAGCGTCAGGCTGTTGTCATGAATGTCAGTAAAAAGATGTGGATTTTTCGAGAGCACATGAAGAATCGAAACGTCCAGGCTGGGATTTCGAGCCTCGTTCTCAATGTCATACTTGTCCGATGATAGCCCAAGCAGATCGAAAAAGTCGTGAGCGGGGTTTCCGCCGGTTTGCAATTCCCGGATGAGAAATCGGACATGGAGCTTGGCTGCAGGCAGCGTGCTTTTCCAACTTTCGATACCAAGCCTGAACGAAGGTCTATGGGCTTCGATGCATTGAGAAACAAAATCGCTGAGCCGCTCCCCCGTTTTCAAGTCCCACTGCTTCCATGCCGATGGTATCCATTGAAGTTGCGGCCGCACATAGAAGATAACGCAGACTTCCAAATGGCTATCGAGACCGGCGAATAGCTCAGCCATTCCCGGATTCGCCAGGTTTTCGGCGCTCAGGATCGCCAACTGATCTGTCTTGCGTCTGGCGACTGACGCAATCACATCGCTGATTCTTTGCGTTAGATTTTCAGCTTTCTTCCTGGCACGCTCAAGACTCCATATAGACGTGCCGATGAGATCTTCAGGGGTGCGCGCAATCCTCAGGTCTTTGTCGAAAACAAAAACATTATCCTTCTGCAATCTCTGGAAATTCTGGAAAAGCGCCGATCGGATGCTCGCGTTTCCGCACTTTGCAAATCCCGCATGAATAATAAGGCGCGATTTCATGTGGACGGCATCCAGGCGGCCCCTTGCATGATGGGGACCTGTTAGAGTTCTTTGGGATTTTCGAGGAGTTCAATCACGCGCTTGAGCAAACGGGCGCTGCCTCCACCGTCGATGCTGCGATGGTCAAAGCTCAGTGTGATCTGGGCTTCAGTCCGGGGAACAAATTGTTTTTTTTCTTTATCCCAGGACGGAACTTTCTTGCCGACGCCGAGCCCGAGCAGCAACGTTTGGTCTGGCAGCGGAATTGGGGTGCCCATTCCATCCCGAACGTTCCGAAGTTTGAGACTGTGGCGATGCCACCGGCTTGCATGTCGGGCGAAATCCGCCGTTGCCGCGCAAGATCGACAAGCTCCTTGTATTTTGTCGTGAGATCGACAAGTGACGTTTTGTCGGCAGCGCGAATCACCGGCACCATGATTCCATCCTCCGCTTCCACGGCGATCCCGACGTCGATGGAGCTCGATTGGACAACGCGGTTGCCGATCAATTTCGCTGCTGCCGCCGGATTTTCCGCGAGCGCGAGTGCCAGCGCGCGCAGCGCGTAAAGACCTGGGCCCGGTTTTGGATCGCGCGATTGTCGATCTTGCAGCACAGGATCGAGGTTCACTGACGAGCCAATCGTTGAGAGCGGCCGCGTCCAACTCCGGCGCATCGCGTCGGCCACTCCGGCGCGAATAGCGGAAGCTTCCTGCGCGGTTTGGTCCTCGATCTTGTGCAGAAAATTTTCGAGATCTTTGATGGTGATTCGATTGCCCGAACCGGTCGGAGGAATTCCGGCAAGATCGGCATTGATCAGTTGCAACTCCGTCATGCGCGCACGCACTCGCGGCGACAAAAATCCCGCGCCTTTGGCAGTGGCCGGAACTGGCAACCCGCCAATGCGTCTTGCGCCTTCGCCATCTTTCTGGCGCGCGGCCACGGCAGCCTGTTCTTCACGGCCGGGAATTTCCATTGCCACTGTTCCTTTCGGAGGTTCAGGCACCGTTTTCTTGAACCGGGCGGCGTCTTCTTCGCTGGCTTCGACATAGCCGAGCACGGCACCCACCGGATACGTTTCCTTTATCTGCACGGTGATTTTGTCGATCTTGCCTTTGCACGGTGTAGTCACGCCCATGACGGCTTTGTTCGTCTCGACGTCGATAATTTCCTGATCAGGAACGACCTCGTCGCCGGGTTTCACTTTAATATCGACAATCGTGGCTTCGGCGATCGATTCGCCTAGCTGCGGCATTATAATTGGAACTTGCGGCATAAATTTTATTCTCGAAGCAGGGCGCGTGCCTTTCGCGCGATCTCGTTTGCATTCGGACGATGCGCCGACCAGAGATTCGGATGATACGGAATGGGAGTGTCTTTCGCGTTCAGGCGCTGCGGCGCCGCGTCGAGTAAATGAAAGCCTTCCGCAGTCACGCGAGCGATAATCTCAGCCGTTGCGCCGCCCCACGGGAATGATTCTCCGACGCAAAGCAAGCGGCCGGTGCGCGCGACGGAGGCAAGAACAGTGTTGGTGTCGAGGGGCTTAACCGAGCGAAGATCGACAACTTCAATTTCAAAACCTTCGTTCACCAATTGTTCCGCCACCGCAAGCGCTTCGTGCAGCATCGCGCTGTAAGTGACAATGGAGAGATCGCGCCCTTCCCGCGCGATGCGTGCTCTGCCCGTGGGCAAGCCTTCGGCCGGCAAGTTGTCGGCCTTTAGATGATAATAAAGATATTTGTGTTCGCAGTAGATAACCGGGTCATCGATCGCCACCGCTTCGATGAGCATGGTATAGGCGTCTTCTACCGTCGCGGGCGTCATTACGATTAGTCCCGGATAATGCGCGTAGATCGATTCCATCGACTGGCTGTGAAACGGCCCGCTGCCTTTTGTACCGCCAGAGGGCAAACGCACCGTGATCGGAACTGAAATATTCGTCCGCCAATAATGCGTGCCGGCGTTGTTTAGAATTTGATTGAGCGCGGTGCTGGAGAAATCGGCGAATTGCATTTCGACAATAGGCCGCATCCCATTGATGGCGGCTCCAATTGCGGTCCCAACCATTGAGTCTTCGCTGATCGGCGTGTTCAACACGCGTCCGGGAAATTCCTTCGCGAGACCTTTCGTTGCCTTAAAGGCGCCGCCAAACGTTCCGCCAACATCCTGTCCGTAGATAAAAACGCGTTCATCATCGCGGAGCAACTTCGCCTGTGCCTCGCGGATCGCTTCCAGATAGGTGATACTCATTCGAGAGAATCGACGAGATCGCGCGTAGAGATCGCGCACCAATCTTCTTTGTCGCCTTCGGGCGCGGCCTCTTTTTGCGCGGCGGAAATTGCCTGATCCACCTGTGCAGCTGCATCTCGACGCCACTCGGCCAGCGCCTCGGTGTCCGCCAAGTTAAGATCAACGATCGTCTGCTCGGCGACTTTTAAGCAATCGCGCGCGAACGGTTCACGCTTGATCTCGTCAGTCACGTAACTCGCATCGTCGTGTTCCCCATGACCGGACAAGCGCAGGATGGAAGCAACGACCAACTGCGGCGGGCGGCCTGCGCGTGCGCGCTTCACCGCGCCACCGATTACATCCAGACAATTTGTAAGATCTATTCCATCGACCGTGTAACCTTCGAATCCGTAACCGATTGCGCGATCAACCAGATCATGGCACGCAAACTCGCGGTCGTTCGGCGTGGAATAAGCGTAATGATTGTTCGTCGCGACGACAACGAGCGGGACCTGTTCGACAGCGGCGATGTTCATTCCTTCGTGGAACGCCCCCGTCTGCATGCCTCCCTCGCCGATGCACGACAAGCCGACAAAGTTTTTCTCACCGCGAAATCGTTTCGCCATCAACGCGCCCACCGTCACCGAAACCATCGCGCCGAGGTGACTGATCATCGCGAGCTGATTATCGCGCGGCCGGCCCCGATGAATATTGCCGTCGCGTCCACGCATGGGGCCCTGCCGCGAGCCAAGATAAGTGCGCGTGACGTCGAGCAGTGGTTCGCCGAATGCGGATCGCCCTGGCTGGTCGCGAATCAATGGCGCGAAGATATCGCCCTTTTGCAAAAACAAACCGCAAGCCACGCTGACCGCTTCCTGGCCTTTGCCGATATAAACGCCGCCGGTGATCAGACCGCCGCGATAGAGACTGACAAGCTTTTCTTCGAGCGTGCGCGTGAGCAGCATCCAGCGAAAGGCTTCGAGAAAGCGTTCGTGCGGCGCGGCCTTCGACCTTGCGGATTTTTTGCGGCGCGTCGCTGTCTCAAGCATTTGGGAATTTTACCCAAGATCGACAACTGCGCGCAAAAATTTTTTGAAATCGCGTGGGCAACTTCTTTGTGGCGGGGACAGGCTAGCAGCCTGCGCTCCCCTATCGCGCGGCGAAGCTGTGTTTTGTCTGCGCGTCTTCGACCGCGAATTGGCGCTGCGTCGCTGTCTCTCCATGTCCGTTGGACGGCGTCTGTTCGGTGGCAACTTGCCGGGGTGCGGTCAATTTCATCCCAACCAGCCTGCTCACTCCGCGCTCTTCCATTGTCACGCCATAAAGCACATCTGCTTTCGCAATTGTGCGTTTGTTGTGGGTCATGATGATGAACTGGCTCTGCTTAACGAATCGATCCAACATGCGGGTGAAGCAGTTGATGTTGCCTTCATCGAGCGGCGCATCTACTTCGTCGAGAATGCAGAACGGACTCGGTCGCACCATGTAAATCGCAAATAGCAAAGCGACCGCGGTCATAGCGCGCTCGCCTCCGCTCAACAACGAGACGCTTTGCAGTTGTTTTCCAGGCGGCTTGGCGCTGATTTCAATCCCGCAGTTCAGGGGATCATTCTCATCGACCAGCGACAAATCCGCGCGGCCACCGCCGAAGAGCTCCGCAAACATTTCGCGGAAGTTTATGCGCACCTGTGAGAACGTCTCAGCGAACAACTTTCTCGTGGTCGAATTGATCTGCGCAATCACATCGAGCAATTCGCGGCGCGAATTTGTGAGATCGTTGTTTTGCCCTTCGAGGAATTTGTAGCGTTCTTCGAGCTCGTCATACTCGTGGACGGCATCGAGATTGACCGGGCCCATGTTGTCGAGCTGGGTCGTGAGATCGCGGATTAACTTTTGGAGGTCGATTTGTTCAAGACTGACATCCATCGCTTCTGACTTCGATGCGGCTTCGTCGCCATTATTAGCATCGGCCGATGCAACGCCCGATCCACCTTGCCGCCGTTTTAATTGTGCTCGCAGTGTTTTCTCAAATGCCGTCTGGTCGGACACGACCTCACGGAGACTAACCTGGTAACGGCGCGAAATATGTTCGGCGAGATTGTCCGTCTGCATTTGTAGCTGCGTCTCACGAACCTGCTGTTTGGAACGCAGATCATGCAGCTCACTCAACGAGTTTCGGATTGCGCGCAGGTTCGACTCCATTTCGTTCATTGCACATGCCTGTTCGGCACGCTGATCGGTCAGCGCGGCAATAGTCGCGTCCAGTTCGGCGCATTCTGCATTCTGTTTCTCGATGGCAGCTTCGGCGCTCTTCGATTCCTGCGATTGAGCGGCCAATCGCTTTTCGAAATTGGCGATCTCCGCCTGCCGACCCGCGATTGTCTCGGCGAGTTCAGCTTCGCGGGCGGTCATCGGCTGGCGCTGTGCGATGAGGTTCTCGTAGCGCTGTCGCTCAGTGGCGAGCGCTAGGCGCAGTTCGTTGAGCTGTTCGGTGGCCTCGTCTTCACGTTTTGCCGCGTTTTCGTGCGCACCCTGGACCTCCAGTTGCTGATTTTGCTGCTTCTCAAGGTCGGCCCGCTCTGACGCCAGTTCTTCTTCTAATTTTGCAATCCGCTCGCCTGCAATTTGGATTTGCTGCGCGAGGACGGTCTGCTCCGAGCGAAGTTGGTCGATCTTCTGTTCGCTTTCCTGCGATTCGCGTTCCAGGAAAAGAATTCGATTGTCCCACTTGGACTGTTCACGGTCGGCAGACTCATATTGACGACGCATTTCTTCGAACTCGCTTCTCGCTTTCTCTAGAATTGCATTTGCGGCGTCGCGCACTTGCAGCAGCGCATCGCGCCGGCTGCGGCCCTCCCCATATTCTGCACTCAGAACCGACATGCGCGCCTTGCGTTCGAGCAAGGAGTCGGCTGCTGCGTCTCGGCTTCCGCCAAAAACTATTCCTTCCGCTGAAATAAATTCCCCCGCGAGCGTCGCGGCCGCGCAATCGCTCCCATGCTTCTTGAAAGACAATGCCGCCTCCAGATCGCGAAAAATTGCGACGTTCTGCAGTAGCCGCGCCACGAGCGGCGCAAGAGAATCTGGCGCTTTCACTTTTTCGCCCGCCCAGGCGAGCGCTTGTTGCGGAAGAGCCGTCTGAGTTTTGGGAGAAGAATTCGACAAACCCGGGAGAACCAGCGCAGCCTGTCCGATTTTCTTTTCCTTCAACGTCGCGATAATTTCAGGCGCAAGCTGTGCATCTTTCAGAACAATCGCTTGCAGATTTCGACTCAGCGCAGCTTCGATCGCAGCGATAAATTCTGGATCGACATCGAGATTCGAAACCAGTGCTCCCGCCAGGGCGGGCTGGATTCGCGAGGGATTATCAAGGCCTTTGAGCACAGCTTGTGAACCTTGCGCGAGGCCTTCACCTTCTTCATTAAGCTGATGCAGAATTTCCAGGCGCGATTCTTTTTCCGCCAGCGCGCGTTCGATTTCGCTCAGGCTTTTTTCAGTGCTGGCGAGACGCTGTTGTTGTTCGTGCAATGTTTGCTCGCTGGCGCGCGATTTCGCCTTTAGAAGATCAAGATTTTTCTGGTCGGTCTCTGCTGTCGCGCGCGCGGCGCCGAGCTCCTTCCGAACTTTGTCGCGAGTGGCGCGTGCCGCGGAAATGGCAGCGTCAAGATCGCGTCGAGTTTCCTCCGTGGCGTCGCGTCGAATCGCAAGTCCGGAGATCTCGTCCTCCAGTTCGGCAATTCGTTTCTCATTTTTCGATCGTGACGATCGAAGCGCTTCAAGTTTCGAGTCGTGCGCGCTCCGCTCGGCGCGTAATTTCGAGATTAGACCAGTAAGCTTTGCCAGTTCGGCTTCTTTGGCTTGAAGAAGCTGGCTGGTCTTTTCAACCAGGGCATTCGCTTCCTCTAATTCTTTCCATTGCTGGGCGCGCTTTGTCTCGGCTGCAGCGATGTCTTTTCGGGAACGCTCTACTAATTCTGTCAATTCTTCGGCGCGTTGCCGGTTGAACTGAATTCGATTTTGATGCCCGCCGATTTGGCTTTGCAGACGTTGTAATTCGCTGCGGCCATCCGCGATCTGGCCATCAACTTCCTCCAGCGCGCGACGCTGCTCGGCAAGCTGGCTTTCGCTGTTGTCGATCTTAGCGCGGCTCGCCTCTCCGGATTCGCCGAGGCGCACGATCTCCGCGTGACAATGGGCAAGCTCAGCTTCCAGGGAATCGAGCTGTCTGCGCGAATGATGGGTATCGAGAACGCGAAGGTCCGCGTGTAATACCTGGTAGCGCCGTGCCTTGCCCGCTTGCCGCTGCAGCGAGCCGATTTGGCGCTTCACTTCCTTGATCACGTCGCCGATGCGCAAAAGATTTGCGTCCGTCGCCTCCAATTTGCGCAGCGCCTCGCGTTTTTGCGTTTTATACTTTGTGACTCCGGCCGCTTCTTCAAAAACCGCGCGGCGATCTTCTGGTCGGGAACTCAAGATCATGTCGATCTTGCCTTGCTCCATCATCGAGTAAGCGGCGCGCGCGACGCCGGTGTCGGCGAAAAGATTTTGAATGTCGCGGAGACGGCAGGGCGTTTTATTAAGCAGGTATTCGGAATTCCCGTCTCGATAAACCCGGCGCGTTACGCGGACGTCGTGCCAATCGACTGCCAGGTCGGTTGCGCAATCAGAGAGAGTGAGAGAGACCTCGGCAAAACCCACAGGCTTGCGTGTGTCGGTCCCGTTGAAAATGACGTCGGCCATCTCGTCGCCGCGAAGCGATTTGGCGGATTGTTCCCCCAAAACCCAGCGCACGGCGTCAAGGACATTGGATTTTCCGCAACCGTTCGGCCCGACAATAGCGGTAATGCCTTCGTGAAAATCGAAGATCGTTCTATCGGCGAACGACTTGAAGCCGAAAAGCTCGAGAGAGTGTAGATGCATGCAAAGGCCGAAATCTCGGACCTCGAATGGTCAATATAGTAACCTTACCGAGGTTACAAGCGAAAATCACACAATTTGAAGGGCTGGCGGCTGCACCAGCTACAGCATATTGTGGCTTTCACGTTTCGCCTCAACCCTCCAGATTCCGCCACCCGGACGAATTCGCCGTGGCAGAGAAGCTGCCATTATCCGGAGAGTTCCCAAATTTTCAATCTCCAACGATTTCCGTCACGCGCCGAGTATCCAGACGATTGCAATCACCCCAGCGATCGGAACCTTGCCCGCGAAGTCTAACCAGCGGTCTTGCCTCGAACAAGTGAATCACACAGGATTCGCCGATGGCGAATGAGACGACGATGTCGATCGAACAAGCGGAGCGCGTCGATCATCAGTTGGTTCGCGGCATCGGCATTCCGGCGCTGACGGCTAATATCATTAGCTCGACGATCGGTGCCGGTATTTTTGTTTTGCCGGCAGCGATGTCGAGAGCACTCGGACCAGCGGCGCCTGTCGCGTTTGTCTGTTGCGCAATCGCGATGGTGTTGTTCGTCACCTGTTTTGCAATTGCAGGCAGTCGCGTGTCGCTGACCGGCGGTCTTTACGCGTATGTCGAAGTCGCGTTCGGCCGTTACGTCGGATTTCTCGCAGGCGTGCTTTACGGCATCACGGCCCTTGGCGCAGTCGCCGGCGTCGTAAATGTCTTGGTAAATTCAATTGTTATCGTTGCGCCGTTCCTAGGTAGTGGGGTAATGCGGATCATCGTCATGATCGTCGTTTACGGTTCGCTCGTCGTGATCAACGTGCGTGGAGTGCGTGGAGGCGCGGGCGCGGTGACCGTCGTAACATTCGCGAAGCTACTCCCGCTACTCTTGTTCATTTGCGCGGGAATCTTCTTCATTCATCCGGCGAATCTCACCTGGGCAGTGTGGCCGGGCAGCAAGTCGTTAGGCGACGCGGTCATCCTGCTGATTTTCGCCTTCGTCGGAATCGAGGTCGCGTTGATTCCGAGCGGCGAAGTGAAAAATCCGGCGCGCACCGTGCCACGTTCGGCTTACCTGGCGCTCGTCATTACCACGATCATCTACATCATGATCCAACTCGTGGCCCAGGGAACGCTCGGTGTCGATCTTGCCAACTATAAGGACGCGCCGCTCGCGGAAGCGGCCGCGAAATTTCTCGGAAACATTGGCCGCACCATTCTTCTCGCGGGCGCGACCGTCTCGGCGTTCGGATTCGTCACCAGCGACATTCTTAGTTCGCCGCGGATCATTTTCGCCTTTGGCCGGGACGGCGCATTGCCGGCCTGGTTCGCGCACGTCCATCCGCGCTATCGCTCGCCCGATGTCGCTATCGTGACCTACGCCGTGCTCGCCTTTGCCTTATCCATCACCGGCACGTTCGAACAACTGGCCGTGCTTTCCAACGTCGCCGTTCTGTTGATGTATCTGCTCTGCTGCGCCGCCTGCTGGTTTTTGGTGCAACGCGACATCCGCGCCGATGGTCAGCCCTTCAATTTTCCAGGTATGAAAATCGTGCCTACGCTCGCTATTGCCGCCATCATTTGGATTCTCGCGCACGCAACGGTGCGGGAGTTTGCAGTGAACGGAATTTTGCTCGCCATTGCATCGGTGCTGTATGTGATGCGCAGACAGTTTCGTCCAAAGTCGTAGGCAAATGCGGGAAGTTTGAGTAGCTTTGGCAAATATGCGCGAAAATTATTTGGAAGATTATTTTTCCTTTCTGCGGTTCCCGAGTGTTTCGACGGATAATCAGTTTGCCAGTAATGTGCGCGAGTGCGCGCAATGGGTCTCGCAGAAACTTGCGGCCATCGGCCTGGAATCAAAAGTCGTCCCAACGGCGGGTCACCCGATTGTGTGGGCGCGCAATAAACATCAGGCCGGGCGTTGCACTGTTTTAATCTATGGACATTACGATGTGCAGCCGCCAGATCCTCTGGACCTTTGGGATTCGCCGCCTTTCGAGCCGGTGCTGAAGGACGGTTACGTATTTGCGCGCGGCGCGACGGATAACAAGGGCCAAATCCTTTCACACATTCTTGGAATTCAGGAAACGATCGAGCAAAATCGCGAATTGCCGGTGAACGTGCATCTCGTGATCGAGGGCGAAGAGGAAATCGGCAGCGCGAATCTCGGCCCTTTTTTCAGCCAAAATCGCGAGGCGCTGAAGAGCGACGTGGCGGTTGTTTCCGATACCGGAATGATCACGCGCGGCGTTCCAACATTGACCTACGGCTTGCGTGGAGTGACTGCCCTTGAGGTTAAAGTGACTGGACCGAAAATGGATTTGCACTCGGGCGTTTTTGGTGGGGCCGTTGCAAATCCGATCACGGCGCTAGCGCAATTGCTCGCTACGCTTCACGACCGCGAAGGTCGTGTGGCAATCGCGGGGTTTTACGATCGTGTCAAGCCTTTGGAAAATTGGGAGCGCGAAGCATGGCGCAAGCTTCCAATCGACGGCGACAACCTGGTGCGGGAAGAAACAGGCGTCCCCGAACTTTTCGGCGAAGCCGGCTACAATTCGGTGGAGCGGATCTGGGCGCGTCCCACTGCGGAGATCAATGGAATCGGTGGTGGTTACCAAGGGAAGGGGACTAAAACGGTGATTGCCAGTCATGCGATGGCGAAACTGACCTTCCGTCTCGTTCCGGAACAGGAAGGCGATGAAATCCTGAAACTGGCGAAGGCACATTTGCGAAAGGATCTGCCCAAAGGCGTTACGCTTGAAATCATCGACGGTCACAGCGGCCCGTGGTATCTCACCGATCCGCATTCGCCGATCGGCGAAGCGGCCCAGCGCGCTTTGCGTAAGGCTTTCAACGCCGAGGTCGCACTCATTCGCGAAGGTGGAAGCATCCCGATTGTCTCGCAGTTCCGCAGCATCCTGGGCGTCGAAACGCTGCTCATGGGACTGGCCTTGCCTGATTGTCGCGCCCATTCGCCTAACGAGAATTTTCCTCTCGAAAATCTCGAAGGCGGCATTCGCCTAAACAAAGCGATTCTTCACGAACTCGCGCGCTGACTTTGTCTCTCGCGATTAAAATACTGCTTCGGGCGTTTTTAATTGTCGCGATGTTGTTCGGCACAGTTGGCGCCGCTGATGCGGCTGAAGAGTCGTTAGGCGCAAAAATCAAAAAGGTTTTCGAGGCGACACCAACGCCGACGCCAGTGCGAAAGCATGGGAAACATTCAGCCAAGAAATCCACGCCCAGTCCAACGCCGACCGCCTCGCCAAAAAAGAAGAAGATTTCGCCGACTCCGTCTCCGAGTCCGACACCGGAAACGAAACGAAAACGCAAAAAAAAATTGCCCACTCCCAGTCCGAATGCTTCTCCATCCGGGACAGCTACGCCGGAGGAAACGCCGTCACCAAGTCCAACTGAAACTCCGCAACCGACTGCGATACCTTCAGTGACGGCGCATCCTACTCCGGAGAAAAAAGGCGCGCCCAATGTGACAGTTTCCCCCAACGAAATCATGGGCTATGAAACTTACCCGTCGAAAGTGCGCCAAATTATCGACGCCGGGCTCGAGCTGACAAAGCAGAACCTCGGCTACGCATATGGCTCCGCCGATCCCGTAAACGGTGGCATGGATTGCTCCGGTTTCGTTTATTACATTCTCCGGCAAAACGGATTTTCCGATGTGCCCCGCGATTCGAGCCAGCAGTATGTCTGGGTGCGCAAGGCGGGAAATTTTGATGCCGTGTTAAGCCGGCATTCGGATACGTTCGAACTTGATGCGCTCAAGCCGGGCGACCTCCTCTTTTGGAGCGGCACGTACAATATCGATCGGGATCCGCCGATCACGCACACGATGATTTATCTGGGACGCGAAAAAGGAACGAAAAAGCGCATCATGATCGGAGCAAGCGACGGTCGCACATACGACGGGAAACAGCGCTTTGGCGTCAGCGTTTTCGATTTTAAATTGCCACCGCCGCCGAACAGCAACGACGCAAAAATCAGTCCAGTCTTTGTCGGCTACGGACGGATTCCGGGCCTGACCGGAGATTAAACTCTATTGCGCGTCCTCAGGCAGCGGCGGACTTGGAGACCGCTGTGGTGCTGTCGTTGTTATCGGCTGAACCGCAGGCTGGCGAGCACGACGCTCATATGCTGCGAAAGCGCCGGCGATCAGCGCGAGAATAATGATCAGGACGACACGTTGTTCGCTTTTGGAAAGATCGAAAATCCTGATCGGCCGCTTCACTTTTTAGCGTAACGAATCACGTCCGTTATTCCCGCTTCGCGAAAACCTTTGAGGCGCAAAACACAAGAATCGCACTCGCCGCAGGCAAGCCCTTCCGGAGTTGGATCATAACAACTATGAGTGATTGAGAGATCGACACCGAGGTCGGTCGCCTTGCGGATAATTTCGGCCTTCGAAAATTTAATCAGGGGAGTGTGAATATGAAAGTGTCTGCCTTCCACACCGGCTTTGGTTCCAAGATTGGCCAGGGTCTCAAACGCTTCGATGAATTCCAGCCGACAGTCTGGGTAGCCGCTGTAATCGATCGCATTGACTCCGAGAAAAATATCAGCGGCCGGAATCACTTCTGCCCAGGCAAGCGCATAAGCCAGAAAAATGGTGTTGCGCGCTGGAACGTAGGTGACCGGAATCTCGTGCGCGATTTCCGCTTCCAACCGCTTCTTCGGTACATCGACATCGTCTATAAGCGCGGAGCCGCCGAAGATGCGCATATCGATCTTAGCGACCCGATGTTCCTTTGCCCCTAACGAATTGGCGACGCGGCGGGACGCCTCAACCTCAATCTTATGACGCTGGCCGTAATCAAACGACAGTGCGTACGCTTCGTAGTCTTGTGCAATTGCAATCGCCAGCGTCGTTGTCGAATCCAGTCCGCCGCTTAAAAGGACGACCGCGCCTTTCATCGGCCATCGCGGCCAATTCTACGTTGGTCCGGATACTCGGCGCGCACCGTGAGCGCGATTCCGCCGCGCGCTGAAAATTGCGCAGTCACGATCGCCTCGCGCGGCGCGCACGCGTTCACGAAGTCATCCAGGATGCGGTTTGTGACCGCTTCATTGAACGCGTGCTCGTTCCGATACGAGGCAAGATAAAATTTGAGCGACTTGCTTTCAACGCAGAGACGATTCGGAACGTAATCGATGTCGATCCTGGCGAAGTCTGCTTGGCCGGTCACCGGACAAAGCGATGTGAAATCATCTGTCTCAAAATGGATGTGGTAATTTCGCCGCGCCGGGTTCGGAAAAGTCTCGAGGTGCGCTTCCGCCGGCGAGGCCGGTAGCTTCGCTTCGCTGCGGCCGAGCAATGTCAATTGACGGCTCTGTTTAACCTTGGCCACGCCAAAGCTTAGCGTTCGTCAGCAACGCTTCAATTCAAACATCGAGGGATGACCGCTGTGTCGTCACAGTAGCGAGAACCTCTCCCGCCTTCCTGCTTGAACATCGAACGTCCAACACCGAACATTCAACGTCGAACGGCGAATCGCTGAATGAACATCGAAAATAGAAGCATAAAGGCTAAAGATCGAACGGGCTTGATCGATGTCATCGCGCGCGACACGAAAACTGGCGAAGTCGTGCTTGTGATGAATGAGCCTGACGGCTGGGACGGTTCGGACGCGAGATTGCTCGAAGTGCAAGAACGGTTCAATGCCTACGTCTCATTTTTGCTCGATGGCGAAATGGCGAGCGAACATCCGGATCTTGCCGGCAAGCCTGCGCGAATCGAGTTGCGTTGCGCGCACATGCCTGACCCGCGCGCAATCGAATTGCTCGGCATGATTCACGATCAGCTCGCTTTCCAGGAAATGAGAATGGAAGTTGTCGTCGCTGGGGAGTGACGGCTCATCGTACCGACTTAGTATTTCAAAAACGAGATAACCGGCGTCCGCCCGAGTTTTTCGCGACCGTGAAGAAATTCGAGCTCAATCAAAAACTGAGCTTCGAGGAGTTTGCCACCAGCCCTGGCGATCAAAGCGGCGGCAGCGGCGGAAGTTCCGCCGGTCGCGAGCAAATCATCCACTAGCACGATTCGTTCGCTCGGTTTTATTGCGTCGACGTGCATTTCCATTTCGGCTTCCCCGTACTCGAGCGAGTATTTCGCAACCTCCGTTTTGTAGGGCAATTTCCCGCGCTTCCGGATCGGAACAAAACCGACGCCGAGTTCGTACGCGACCGCCGATCCAAAGAGAAATCCGCGAGCGTCAATTCCAACAATCTTATCGATCTTTTTTTCGCGGCAGCGCTCCAAAAAAAGATCAATCGATGCACGAAACAGCGTTTGGTCGCTCAAGATAGGAGTGATGTCTTTGAAAACGATTCCCTTTTTCGGAAAATCAGGAACATCGCGGACGCCCGCGCGCAATTTGTCGATCAAGCCCGCCATCACCGCCGGGATGCTAGCGTTCCGTCAGCAAACGTCAACGGAGCGCAGTTCACCGCCCAAATTACGTCTCGGCGGCAGGTGCCGAGGGTTTATAAATCCAGAATGTGACGAGGCCGAGTAGAATAGCTTGCACAATGCCGGCGAAAAACCATTTCGCAGCAATTGAGCCAGGCATTGGCACAACAACGTACATGATGATCGCCCAGACTCCTGAGAACAAACCCATCAGGAGGCCGTAGCCAACGGCGCAAGCGATATTCTTCGTGTGGCTGGCGAAGCCTTTTGCCCAAAGGATGACGAAGGTAATGACGAACAACAGTTGAGCCCCAAGCATCCAAGCCATGTGAGACTGCATTTCAGTATCTGTGCGCCAGAGCTGTTGCGTAGCCCGGTAGTCTGGCGTCATCCAAACTCCGTGTATCAGAAAGTCAGTCACCCACAGAACGACAAAGGCGACGACTATTGCGAGAATAAGACGTTTGGTGTTCATATTGATTGACCGTTGTAGGGATTTCGTCGCGAGAGCGCAAGTAAACGCTGGTTTGCCAAGCTCCTGGGCAGCTTTTAAGCTGATGTTTCTGGGTGGATCGACAATTCCTTATCGTTTCAACAATCTGTTTTTTCGCGGCGGTCGTGCGGACGATTGTTGCTTTGCGCGCGGGCATCTTCCGGCCGGGACAATTTAATTTTCTGGCGATCGGGCTCGGATTCATTTTTCAGACGGCGTTCTTGTCGATCCGCGGTCACGCGCTCGGTCGCTGCCCGCTGACGAATTTGTTTGAAGTTTTCATCTTCGTCGCGTGGTCGGTGGCGTTGATCTACATGCTGGTCGGCCCCGCATATCGGTTATCGCTGATGGGCGCATTCACCGCGCCCCTCGTCGTTTTGCTCCAAGGCTTTGCTTTGATTGCGCCGATCGACATCCGGCATCCGGTGAAGTTACTGGCAAATCCCTGGCTGGAGTTTCATGCGTCGATTTCATTGGTAGCCTACGGAGCATTCGCCCTCGCGTGCATTGCCGGCGTGATGTATCTCGTCCAGGAGCGCCAACTCAAGACACATCAACTGCGTTCGGTTTTTTATCATCTCCCACCGCTCACTGATCTCTTTGCCGCGATCACGCGACTACTTTGGTGGGGCTTTGCGCTTTACACGCTCGGGCTTGTCAGCGGTTTCTTCGTGGGGCAACCGCTGCCGTATGTGCAGGTGGTGTGCGCTTCTGCCGTCTGGTTACTCTACGCGGCAATTTTGCAAGGCCGGCATCTTCGCCGGCTCGCGCCAAAACATGTGGCTGCGTTATGCATCATCGGATTCACTGCCGCGCTGACGCTTCTCTGGGGCATTACGTTCACCGCGCAAATGCCTTCGCTGCCATGAATCTTTTTTGTGTCGGCTTGAGTCATCACACCGCCAACGTAGAAACGCGCGAACGCTTCGCCGGCCACGCTGAGACCGATTGCATTCTACGGGCAGCAGGTTGCGCGGAAGCGCTGCTACTTACGACCTGTAATCGCGTCGAAGTTTACGGCGCATCAGAACAACGTGTGTCGACAGATGAGATCGCGCGATGCCTCGTGCGCACGATCGACAATGAGCCTGAAGAATATGCGCAGCCATTTTACCGCTACGAGGACACCCGCTGTGTGCAGCATCTTTTTCGCGTCGCTTCAGGGCTCGATTCGATGGTGGTCGGCGAGAGCGAGATTCTCGGCCAAGTGAAAAAGGCGTATGAATCGGCGCGCGCGTCGGGCGCGGCTGGGTCCTGCTTGCACCGATTGTTTCAACGCGCCTTCCGCGTGGCGAAGCAAGTGCGCACGCACACTGATATCACGCGCGGCTCGGTATCGGTCGGATCGGTCGCGGTCGATCTTGCGCAAAGAATCTTCGGCCAACTTGGCAATTGCAAAGTGCTCGTGCTGGGCGCCGGTGAAACGAGCGAGCGGACGGCGCGGTCGCTCATTTCACGTGGTGTGACCGATCTTCGCGTGAGCAACCGTTCGAGTGATCGCGCCGAGGCACTGGCACGACTCGTCGGCGGTCAGGCTGTTCGATTTGATGAATGGCCGGAGCAATGCCATGAAATCGACATATTGATTACATCGACCTCATCCGAAACGCCTTTGCTCACTCCCGAAAATCTGTCGGCGGTGTTGCGCAATCGTGTCGATCGCCCGCTTTTCATTATCGACATCGCGGTGCCGCGTGATGTCGATCCTAGCGTAAACGAAATGGAAGGCGTTTATCTTTACGATATCGATTCCTTGCAATCGGTCGCAGAGCAATCGCTGGCACTCCGCCGTCAGCAAATTGCCGCTGCCGAAGCGATCATTGCCAAACATATCGCGGATTTTGGTGAATCGATTTCTCGTAAATTGAATTGCGAGGTGCGGAGTGCCAAGCAGCCAGTCCTGCGAGAAACGCCGCTTCGCGCCTCGGAGTTGTGACAACCGAAGCCAGCGGCTTCCCCTACAGGATACCGACGCTACATTGTCGGGATGGTCAATAAGATCGTAATCGGAACGCGTGGCAGCGAATTGGCGCGTGCTCAGACGCGAATGGTGAAAGAGGCATTGCGTGAAAAATGGCCGGACGTCACGATCGAAACGAAAATCATTCGGACAAGCGGTGATGAAGCGCACCCGAGAGCTGGAAAGCTGCGGCACGGACGGAAAGGATTGTTCACTGCGGAAATCGAGAAAGCGCTTCTTGCGGGGGATGTCGATCTCGCCGTGCACAGTGCGAAGGATTTGCCGAGCGAAACGAACCCGAGCGCAGCGATCGCAGCGGTTCGTCCGCGTGCACCAATGGATGACGTGCTGGTTTCAAAACAGCCGGGCGGTTTAACGTCGCTTCGGGAAGGCGCGACGATCGCGACCGGGAGTGTGCGAAGGAAACATCAGCTTGCCTGGAAACATCCCGGCTTGGCCATTATCGATCTTCGCGGCAATGTGCTGACACGCTTGCGCAAACTCGCGGAGAACGATTGGGATGCGATTGTTCTCGCGCGCGCCGGCCTTGAGCGGCTTGGCTTCGCGACGACGCGGGCCCAAATCAACGTCGAAGGCCGGGAGTTCTTTATTGAGGTTCTTCCGCGCGAAATTTTTCTTCCCGCGGGCGGGCAGGGGATCATCGCGCTTCAAATTCGCGCTGATAATGAAAGCATAAGAGCGATTGTCGAGCTCGTGAACGATCGCGAGACGCTACTTTGTCTGCGAGCGGAGCGCGAGTTTCTCCGCTTGCTGCAAGGCGACTGCAATTCGCCCGTCGGCGTTTTGGCGACAACAAAAAACGGGATCATGAAAATACGCGCGCAAGTTTTCCAGGACGGATCAGGTGCGCCACGCGCAGGCAGAGCTGAAGGTCGATCTGACGACTATGAGCGTCTGGCTGTAGAATTGCTACGACAGGTAAATGGCGAACAAGATTAAGAGTAAGAGCAAGAGTCGAAGCGAAGGCGAGAGCGGGAAAGTTTATCTGGTCGGCGCCGGACCAGGCGATCTTGGTTTAGTGACATTGCGCGCCAAGGAGTGTATCGAGCAGGCGGATGTGATCGTTTACGATCACCTGGCAAATCCGGAGATGCTGGGCTGGGTACGGGACAGCGCGGAGATCGTTTATGTCGGAAAAAGAGCGGGCGCACACTCGCCGAGTCAGCAGGAAATCAATGCGCTCCTGATCGAAAAAGCAGGTGCTAGAAAACAGGTTGTCCGATTGAAGGGTGGCGATCCGTTTGTTTTTGGACGTGGCGCGGAAGAGGCAAAGGCAATTGCCGATGCGGGAATTGGATTTGAAATTGTGCCGGGAATCACCTCAGCCATTGCCGGACCGGCCTACGCTGGAATCCCAGTGACCCATCGCGCGGAGAATTCGCACGTCACGTTTTTTACCGGCCACGAAGATCCAGCGAAGACCGAAAGCGCGATTGATTACGCCGCGCTGGCTAAACTCGGCGGCACGCAAGTGATGCTGATGGGCGTGGAACGGCTTGAGCCGATTACACGAGAGATGCTTAAACAAGGCGTACGGGAGGATTTGCCAGTGGCGCTCGTTCGTTGGGCAACAACTGGACGACAGGAGACCCTGACGGGGACACTTCGAAACATCGCGGTGCGCGCTGTCGATCATGGTTTTGAAGCACCGGCGGTCGCGGTGTTTGGCGAGGTTGTTGCCTTACGGGAAAGTCTCAATTGGTACGAGAAGCGGCCGCTCTCAGGGAAACGGATCGTAGTTACGCGAAGCCGGAAACAAGCAAGCGCGCTGAGCGGCAAGTTGCGCGCCCTCGGCGCGCATGTGTTTGAATTGCCAACGATTCGAATCGAGCCGCCGACGGATTTGCGCGAGTTCGCGGAGTTGGTGCAGGACGCGCATGGTTACGACTGGATCGTTTTTACAAGCGCAAATGGCGTCGAGGCGTTTTTCGAGATTTTCTTTAAGCTCTTTGACGATGCTCGCGAGATCGGCGGCGCGCGGCTCGCCGCGATCGGTCCGGTCACAGCACAGCGGTTGAAAGATTTTCATTTACATGTCGATCTTCAGCCGGATGAATTCGTCGCGGAAGCGGTGGTGCGGGAGTTTCGAAAGCAGGGCGGCGTAGAGAATTTGCGGGTTCTCCTGGTGCGCGCGGAAAAGGGTCGCGATGTGCTTCCAAAACAACTCTCGGCTTTGGGAGCAATTGTGGATGAAGGCTTCGCTTATCGTACGGTGCCGGAGACGCGCGACACCAGGGGTGCACGCCGGCAGCTATTGGAAGAAGGGGCTGATCTCATCACGTTTACCAGCTCATCCACTGTGGAAAATTTTCTTGCGCTTGGCCTTCCTTGGCCGAAAGGAATGCGAGTTGCGAGCATCGGCCCGATCACATCCAAAACTGCCCGCGATCGCGGTCTGAAGGTCGACGTCGAAGCGTCCCGCCACGATATCGATGGCTTGGTGCAAGCGATCCAGGATTTTTTTGAAAAGTAGGGACAGTTCCACCACCCGGGCGATTGAGTCAATCGTCTCTATCTGCGGCAAAGAGCGAGATTCGACGTCTTCGAATTCTGAATCTGCTACCCGTAAATCCGAAATCGTTAGGACGGATTAAATCGGAACCTGGTTCGACCACGCTTGGCGTTGGCTTTGGCTTTGCGGCGGCTCTTTTGATTCGGCGTCTCGAACGCGCGCAAACGTCGGACTTCCTCGAGAATGCCCTCCGCATCCAGCTTGCTTTTGAGCCGCTTCAACGCACGATCGACGGGTTCACCCTTACGAACGATCACTTCTGGCATCGATAATCACTCCTGTCCTCAGATAAAATGGCTTCCTTGACCGGGCCGAGCCTACTCGGGCGAAGCAAGCTCGTCAACTTTTGTGAATAACTCCCACTATTTGACCTCCCACCTAATGGGCGAGCGGATTGGCCGTCGTCGCTTTTTGAGTGACTTCTCGCCGCAGGGCAGTGGCGCTGCCGCCGCGGGCGCGAGTCCACCAAAGGACAATGGGCGAAGCAATAAAGATTGAGGAGTAAGTCCCGACTACCACCCCAATAATAATGGCAAGGGAAAAGTCGCGCAGCACCGCGCCGCCGAAGAAAAACAGACAAAGAATCGGGATGAGCGTAACCGTGCTTGTAAGAATCGTGCGACTAAGCGTCTGGTTGATACTTTCGTTCATGATCTGCTCGATTGTACCGCGACGGCCGCTGGCAAGACCTTCTCGGATCCGGTCGTAAACGACAATGGTGTCGTTGATGGAATAGCCGGCGATCGTCAGGACAGCGCCGACCATCGTAAGCGTCAATTCGCGCCCAAGGAGAGAGAACATGCCGACCGTGATGAGGACATCGTGTAAGAGTGCAACAATCGCCCCCACTGCAAAGGAAAGCTCAAAGCGAAAGGTTACGAAGATTAAAATTCCCAGAATGCCGAGGCCGAGCGCGACGAGCGAATTTCTCGCCAGTTCCCCACCCACGAGCGCGCCCACTCGCTCCGAGCCCTCCACCTTAAAGGACGCGTTCGGCATTGTCTGCATGATCTGTTTTTCTACCTTATCACTGGTATTTAGCGGCGTGCGCACGGTGATATAGCTTTTGCCGCCCTGCGCGGACTCCTGAATCGATGCGTCGGCGAAGCCAATGGGCTTCAGTGCCCCACGAACTTGTCCAACGTCGATCTTGTTCGGCGCACTCAACGTCACCAAATCGCCACCGCGGAAATCGACGCCGAAATTGCGATCGCCGCGTGTGTAAAATGCCAGCGCGCCGGCCAGAAGCAGTGCGAGCGAACACATGCAGGCGAGAAAACCTTTACCGAGGAAGTTGAAGCGCTGCGACGAAATCAAATGCAACATCGAGACGCGTTTCAATCGCCCCGTATCGACAAACCAACCGAGAAAATTCCGGCCGACGATGAGAGCCGTAAATAACGAGGCCAGAATGCCGAGTGTAAGTGAGATGGCGAAGCCTTTCACTGGGCCGCTCGCCTTCCAAAACAGAATCGCCGCCGTAATCAGCGTCGTCACATTGGCGTCGAAGATGGAGCTAAAAGCTTTCTCGTAGGCCGCTTTAACCGCGATCTTGAGCGATTTCCCGAGAGCCATTTCTTCGCGCAATCGTTCGTAAATGAGGACGTTTGCGTCCACCGAAAGGCCAATGGTTAGAATGATGCCCGCGATGCCCGGCAGGGTGAGGACGAATCGGAACATGGTGAGTGCTCCGATCAACAGGATGAGGTTGATGATGAGCGCGAGATTGGCGACGAGACCGGGAATTTTGTAGTAAATCGCTACGCAGACGAGCGTGATGGCCAAGCCAACCAAACCTGCGAGAATGCTCGCCCGGATCGAATCCAACCCGAGCGTAGGTGACACGCTGCGCTCCTCCTCAATACTCACTGGTGTTTGCAACGGATTTTCGAGTACGCTCGCTAAGCCGCGTGCCTCTTGTTCACTGAACTTTCCGGTAATGACCGCGTCGCCGCCGTAAATCGCATCACGGATCACCGGGGCAGATTGAATGATGCCATCGAGAACGATTGCAAAGCGATGGCCTTTGTATTGCTCGGTGATCTGCCCGAACTTCTTGGCGCCCTCGCTGTCGAACTTCAATTGCACCGTCCAACCCTCGTTGCCGTAATAAGCATTCGATCCTGAAACTCGATCGCCGCCGAGATCCGCTTTCTTTTTCACCAGCAGCCGTTCTTCCTTCGGCTTCTCGTTTCCTTCCGCCCGCATTTGGTATGTCTCAATTCGGTACTCCGGCGGGATCACTTCCTTGCCGGCATCGATCGCGTGCAACCGTTCGCCGCTATCTGGGTAAACCAGACGGAACTCGAGCTTCGCGACACGTGAGAGTTGATCCCGCGCTTCCTGAATTTTTGCCGTGTCGAGGCCCGGGATTTGGACAAGGATGCGATCATTCCCAACCGGACTGATAATCGGTTCGCTCGCGCCAAAATAATCGACCCGTTTGCGAATGACCTCGACAGCTTGGTCGAGCATGCCTTTGGTCACGTCCTTATCCCCTTTCATCAAACGAATGAGGAAGGAGGTGCCGCCTTGAATGTCGAGGCCGAGCGCGATCTTTTTCTCGGGCGGCCAGATCGTGACGATGCTGAACACGACGAGCAAAACGGTCAGCGTTAATGCGAGCAGACGTTTTCGTAGGCCCTGATCGGTCGCGAAATACCAACCGAAGAGGACAAGCATGACCAGTCCGATGAAAAATGTAAGCGCGGGAGTCACCTTGATTGCGGATTGCCGATTGCCGATTGCGAATTGTCGATCTTGCTCATCGCTTCAACTCTTCAACTGTTTAACCCTCTAACCCTCCGCTGACTTCAGCACGGTAGTGACCGCCGATTTTTCCATCTCGATCTTCACGTTATCGGCCACTTTTACGATTACAGTCGTCTCCTTCACGTTGGAGATAAGCCCGTGAATGCCGCCGTTCGTCACAACACGATCGCCGGTCTTTAAACTCGCAATCAATTTTTGCTGTTGTTCCTGCCGCTTTTTCTGCGGTCGGAACATCACAAAGTACATAATGATGAAAATGAAAATGAACGGCACAAAGAATCCAAAACCACCACCGAGGCGGGTTGGAGCGGGGCTTTGTGCCTGGGCTAGAAGCGCGTTGAGCATATTCCTGCGATTTGAGAGCGCACCTTAAACCTGAAAGCGCGTGCTGCAATTCATAATAACTGTAGAGGCCGCTGTCTCAGCGGCAGATTTGACTGTAGGGGACGTTGTCAGCGTCCCGGTTTTTTCGGTGGGAAGCTAACAGCCTCCCCTATCGACGCTGCAAGGTCGGCATCGCGCACCTTATATCCCATTACGAATCCTCTCCGAAACTGATCGAACGTTCCCCGTCCTATCTCCGTGCGGGCTCGATCCATCAGGTCCAGATAAAAATGCAGGTTGTGCAACGTGATCAGCCGCAGCCCGAGAATTTCTTCGGCCTTAATGAGATGGCGGATATATCCGCGAGCGAATTCGCGACAGGTTGGACATACGCAGTTTTCTTCGATGGGACGCTTGTCGAGCGCGAACTCGGCGTTTTTCAAATTGATTGTACCCCCTGCGGTAAACGCGGTTCCGTTGCGTGCCAGACGCGTTGGCAAAACGCAATCGAACATGTCCATTCCTCGCGCGATCATTTCCAGCAGCTGCGGCGGCGTGCCAAGGCCCATCGCGTAACGCGGTTTATCTTTAGGCAAGGCCGGCTCGGCCGATTCAACCGCGCAGATCATTTCCTCTTGTGGTTCGCCCACGCTCACTCCACCAATCGCGTAGCCATCGAAATCAAGATCGACAATTGCCTGTGCGCTTGATTTGCGTAGATCATCAAACGTCGCGCCCTGAACGATTCCGAAGAGAAGCTGACGCTCGATGTCGGATTGCGGATTGCGGATTGCGGATTGTTCAGACTCTGTCGTTCGATGTTGGATGTTCGATGTTGGATGCTCGATGTTTTCTTCTCTCCATTTTTTGCAACGTCTCGCCCAGCCCGCCGTCATATCCGCGCTGCGCGCCGCGTAATCGTATTCACACGGATACGGAGCACATTCGTCGAGCACCATCGCAATATCGCTACCGAGTGTCATTTGAATCTCCATCGCGATTTCCGGACTGATGAACGCCGGTGTTCCGTTAACATGATTTTGAAAATGGACGCCCTCCTCAGTGATCTTGCGCAATTTGGCGAGCGAAAAAATCTGGTAACCACCGCTATCGGTCAGAATCGGTCCGTTCCAATTCATGAATTTGTGTAGTCCGCCGAAATGCCGGATCACTTCGAGACCCGGCCTAACGAATAGATGATAAGTATTTCCGAGAATGATCTCTGCATTTAGTTCGCGCAGCTCGCGCGGACTCGTTGCTTTCACGCTGCCTTGTGTTCCGACCGGGATAAACGCTGGGGTATCGACGAGGCCATGCACCGTCGTCAGCCGCCCGCGCCGCGCTTTTGTTTGTCGATCTTGTGCGAGGAGTTCGAACATTTTTGGATCGGATGAGAGATTCCTCGACACACGTCGAAATGACAAATCGGCATGCAAAATTTTCTTTGCAGATCGCGATTTTCCCTCTATCTTTCGCGCTCACCGCACAGGCGCGTGAGAATTTATTACGCGGCCTGAGCGGGTTTTTTGTCGCCCGGATCACAACTTCGGACGGCGCGTTGCTAGAGAAAATGCCCACGATTAATCAGCTTATTCGAAAAGGACGTCGCAAAATGTCGGTGAAATCGAAGTCGCCGGCGCTGACCGATTGTCCGCAGCGGCGTGGTGTGTGTGTGCAAGTGATGACGCGCACGCCAAAGAAGCCAAATTCTGCGCTGCGCAAAGTGGCAAAGGTGCGCTTGACGAACGGCCAGGAAGTGATTGCCTACATTCCAGGGGAGGGGCACAATCTACAGGAGCACTCC
>Ga0193719_10000010_pt1 | contig 55785 bp, 55 predicted proteins | sample U2a2metaG_FD_160103 | JGI IMG/M metagenome (GOLD analysis project Ga0193719, IMG submission 160103) | Soil microbial communities from a riparian zone of the East river system, Colorado, United States - U2a2 | ecosystem: Environmental > Terrestrial > Soil > Riparian zone | place: USA: East... | reverse complement strand
CGGCGCGGCTTCACGCGTGGTGAGCGCGACTTCAAACGCGTCCTCGGGGGCGTCCTCGTCCAGGACCGTGACTGGGACGTCGACGATCGGGAAACGATGCAGGTCGCCTGCGGCGAGCCCGACGAGGCCTGCTGGGGCGATCTCGTCTTCGCCTGGCGCGTCTGCAAGCACGTCGGCTCGAACGCGATCGTCCTCGTGAAGGATCTGGCGACCATCGGCATCGGCGGGGGCCAGACGAGCCGCGTCGACTCGGTGCGAATCGCCCTCGACAAGGCCCGCGAGCACGGTCACGACCTCGAGGGAGCCGTGCTCGCCTCCGATGCGTTCTTTCCCTTTGCCGACGGCCCGCAGGCCGCACTCGACGCCGGCGTGACGGGGATCATCCAGCCCGGCGGCGCGAAGCGCGACGACGAGGTCGCCGAGACCATTCGGACAGCCGGCGCGACGATGGTGCTCACCGGACGCCGCCACTTCCGCCACTAGTCCCCCGGTTACGAAGGGTTACCGAACGACTAGCTGAGGATCCCTGCGTAGACCGCGCCGGCCCCATTCCCCTTGACGCAGCTGAGGATCCTCGGCTTGTGGCCTGGAGGTCCACCGAGGCAATGCATCCCTGCGTAGGTTCCTGAAAAGACGCCGAACTTGGAGTTGCCGGCCGGGACCGTGTGCGTCGCCAGTTGCCTCACGACGCTACGAGCCGTGCGGCATGAGACCCCCGAGCTCCGGATCGCCCAAGCGTGTCCAGCGATCCTGTTCGCTTTGCCGCAATTGAAGACGGCTGCCCCTCCTGACGGCGCAGCGGCGGTTCCTCCTGCGAGAAACAATGCCAGCACGGCAAGAACAGCAGCGGCGAGAACACCACGAGCCTGCATCGATCCCCTTTCCCCTAGTCGGTTGAACTGACTATGCCGCCGCGCACCGGACGGCTTCCGTCTGCAAAGTAGGCTTTTCGAAGATGGCCCGCGAATATCCCTCCGTCCTCGAGCTCGTCGGCAACACGCCGATCGTTCGGCTCGACTCGATCGGCGCACACATCGAACCGAGACTCCTCGCCAAGTTGGAGTACGTCAACCCCGGCGGCTCGGTCAAGGACCGGATCGGCCTCGCGATGATCGAGAAGGCCGAACGGGAAGGGAAGCTGAAGCCGGGCGGCACGATCGTCGAGCCCACGTCCGGCAACACCGGCGTCGGCCTCGCCATCGCGGCCGCACACAAGGGGTACCGGTGCATCTTCGTGATGCCCGACAAGATGAGCCAGGAAAAGATCTCGATGCTGCGCGCCTACGGGGCCGAGGTCGTGATCTGCCCCACGGCGGTCGAGCCGGACTCGCCTGAGTCCTACTACTCCGTGTCGGACCGCCTCGCGGAGGAGATCCCCGGCGGATTCAAGCCCGACCAGTACTCGAACATGTCCAACCCCGAGGCGCACTATCTGCACACGGGTCCCGAGATCTGGGAACAGACCGGCGGTGAGATCGACGCGATCGTGATCTCCGTCGGCACGGGCGGGACGATCTCCGGTGTCGGCCGGTACTTCAAGGAGCGCGGCTCCGACGTGCTGATCGTCGGCGCCGATCCCGAAGGATCCGTCTACACGGCGCGGGACGAGCGGGACGTGCATCCCTATCTCGTCGAGGGAATCGGCAAGGACACCTGGCCGAAGACGATGGATCGAACTGTGGTGGACGAGTGGGTGCGCGTCTCCGACCGTGACTCCTTCCTGACAGCGCGCCGGCTCGCCCGCGAGGAGGGCCTGCTCGTCGGCGGCTCGGGCGGCACGACGGTGTGGGCTGCGCTCGAGATCGCGAAGCGCTTCGGCCCGGAGGCGACGATCCTCTCGATGATTCCCGACTCGGGCCGCTCGTACATGTCGAAGTTCTACGACGACAACTGGATGCTCGAGCACGGCTTCGCCGAACGGCGAGTTCCCGCCCCGACGGCCTCCGAGCTCTTGCACTCGAAACGCATCGAGGAGATCGAGGTTCCGGCGCTGATCACGATCGCAGCGCACCAGAAGGTCGGCGAGGCGATCGACGTCATGCAACAGTACTCGATCTCCCAGCTTCCGGTCGTGCGGGACGGCGACGTCCAGTCCCTCGCAGATGTGATCGGCTCGCTGCAGGATCGCGACCTGCTTGACCGCGTCTTCAAGAACCCCGACGCGCTGCACGAAGACGTCGCGACCGCGATGCAACCGCCGCTTGCGGCGGTGGAGACCGACGTCACGCTCGACGAGGTGTTCGCGACGCTGACCGGCAAGACCAACGCGGTCGTGATCGCCAGCAAAGGGAGGCCGATCGGCGTGCTGACGCGCTCCGACCTCCTCGACTACCTGGCCCACCAGCGTGGCTAGAGTGGAGGCGATGTCGACCCAGCCCCTCCAGGTCTTGCTCGAGCAAGCTTTCCCCGACGCCACGGAGCTGAGCGTCGAGGACCGCACCGGAGGCGGCGACCACTTTCAGGTGACCGTCGCGAGCCCGCGCTTCGCAGGGCTCGCGCTCATCGACCAGCATCGCCTCGTCAACGAGGCGCTCGCCGAGCCGCTGCGTGACGGCACCATCCATGAACTGCGAATCAAGACGAAAGGAAGCGAATGACCGAGCTCCGCCAGCGGATCCAGGACGTGATCGAGAACGAACCGGTAGCGGTCTTCATGAAAGGCACGCCGCAGTTCGTGATGTGCGGGAACTCGGACCGCGCGCTGCGCGCGCTGCGCGAGGCCGGAGCGCCGGTCGCCGGCATCGACGTGCTCGCCGACCCGGCGATCCGCCAGGAGCTGTCGCAGATCTCCGGCTGGCCGACGATCCCTCAGGTGTTCGTCAAAGGAGAGCTGATCGGCGGCGCCGACATCACGCAGGAGCTTGCTGCCTCCGGCGAGCTGGCCCGTGTGCTCGAGGAGAAGCTCGGCCCGGACTACCGCGCATCGGCCGGGGAGCGCACCGTCTCTCTCCTCACGCCCGCGTAGCGGAAGCCGATCGGCCGAATCGCGCCGGCGGCGATCAAGCCCGCCTCCAGAGCCTCGCTCGCGGGCCCGCGCAGCCACAGATAGAAGTACGGGCGCCACTCGAAGTCGCGTTCCTCGTAACGCGCGTCGACCTCAGCGCGCAGCGTCTCGTACGGGTGAAGGTCGCGGTGCCGCTCCCGCCACTCCCCGAGGTCGTGCGGCCCGTGCGGATCGCCGCCGGCCGCGGCGAGCAGGCGACGCTGTGACTCGTACCAGTCGATCGTCGGCTCATCCATGTGGTTCCACGCGAACTCGTCGAGCACGAGGAGCGGCGCCAGACCTGCGAGCTTGTCGAGCGCTGCGCCGAGGGGATGCACATGGTGGAGGACGCGGCCCGCAACGACCGCATCGAACGGGCCCGGGTCGTCGAGTGCTTCGAGCGTGACACGACGGTAGAGCGGACCGTCCGGCGCGTTCGGATCGATCGCCAGCACGTCATAGCCCGCTGCGCTGAGCGCGGGTGCGACGCCGCCCTCGTGGCCGCAACCGACTTCGAGGACCCGTCCCGGCGGAGGCACAAGCTGCGAAAGTGCGTACTCCTTGAAGTCCACGACCGTCAGCCTCGCACAGGCCCGGCGCATCGCGGTGCGCTCGCAGCTCCTCGACGGCAGCGCAAAGAGCGTCCTGCAAACCGTGCGACGGCTCGGGTTCTTGCAGATCGACCCGATCTCCACTGTCGCACCCCCGCAGCGGCTGGTCCTGTGGAGCCGGCTCGGTCCTTACGACCCGGGTGAGCTCGATCGCCTCCTGTGGAAGGAGCGCAAGCTCTTCGAGTGGGGCGCCTTCATCTGGCCGATCGAAGACTTCCCGCTCATCCGCGCACGCATGCGCAGGCGGCGGGGAACGTACACGTACGAGAAGCGGGGAACCGAATTCCTGCGCACGAACGCGCGTTTCAAGCGACACCTGCTGCGCGAGCTCGAAACGCGTGGACCACTGCCGTCGCGCGAGATCGAGGCCGACCTGATGGTGTCTCGGGACCCGCACGACTGGTGGGGGAGCCGCAAGGTGAGCCTTATGCTCGAGCTGCTCGAGGGCCGCGGCGTCGTCGCCGTCGCCGGCCGCCAGGGCAAGCAGCGACTCTGGGACCTGGCCGAACGCTGGTATCCGGAAGTAGAGAGCATCCCCTGGCCCGAAGCCAGACGACAACTCGAGGAGAAACGCCGGCGCTCGCTCGGCGTCAGCTACGAGAACGGCGAGTGGCACGCGCACCCCGACGCCGCGGACGGCCCGGTTCCGAGACGTGTCACGTTCCTGTCCCCCTTCGACCGACTGATCCACGACCGCGACCGCGCGGAAGCGCTCTGGGATTACCGCTACCGGCTGGAGATGTACGTGCCCAAGGCGAAGCGGGAGTACGGGTACTACGTCCTCCCCATCCTCCGCGGCGACCGCCTGATCGGCCGCATCGACCCGGTGCTGGACCGCAAGACCGGCGTCCTGAAAGTCAACTCCGTGCACTGGGAGCCGGGCGTGAAGCCGGTCTCGCTCCAGAGACCCTTGCGGGACCTCGCAAAGTTCATCGGCGCGGGTAGCATCGAGGCCTAGATGGACTTCGAAACACGCGCCATCCACGAGGGCCAGGAACCCGATCCCACGACCGGGGCGATCACGACTCCGATCTACCTGACGTCGACGTACGTGCAGGACGCGGTCGGAGAGCACAAGGGCTACGACTACTCACGAGTCGCGAATCCGACGCGAACCGCCTTGCAACAGTGCCTCGCCTCGCTCGAGTCGGCGGAATACGGCCTGGCGTATTCCTCGGGCCTCGGCGCGACGACGACGATCATGCACCTGCTCAACCCCGGCGACCGCGTCGTTCTGATCGCCGACGTGTACGGCGGGGTCTACCGCATGACGTCGCAGGTGTACGAGCCGAAGGGCTACGTCTTCGACTACCTGCCGGCCGCCGACTTCGAGGACCTCGGGTCGCATCTGGACGAACGCACGCGGCTCGTCTGGATCGAGACGCCGTCGAATCCGATGCTGAACATCGTCGACATCCGCAAGGCGGCCGATGCCGCTCACGCCGCCGGCGCGATCCTCGTCGTCGACAACACGTTCGCGACGCCGTTCCTGCAGCGACCGTTGGAGCTCGGCGCAGACATCGTCGTCCATTCGACGACGAAATATCTCGGCGGCCACTCCGACGTCGTCGGCGGGTTTGCTGCGACGAACGATCCAACCATCGCGGAAAGGCTCACGTTCCTGCAAAAGTCCCTCGGCGCTGTGCCCGGGCCGCTCGACTGCTGGCTCGTGCTCCGCGGTATCAAGACGCTGGCAGTGCGCATGCGCCAGCACTGTCACAGCGCCCATGCGATCTCGGGCTTCCTCGAACGAAACTCGCGCGTGCAACAGGTGCTCTATCCAGGACTGCCCAGGCATCCCGGCCATACGATCGCGGCGCGGCAGATGGACGACTTCGGCGGGATGATCTCCTTCCTCGCCGAATCGGACGAGGAAGCCCTGGCCATCGTCGCGCGCACGAAGCTCTTCAAGCTCGCGGAGTCACTCGGCGGAGTGGAGAGCCTGATCGAGCTCCCGGCGCGCATGACCCACGCGTCCACGGCCGAGGCGCCCTTCGCCGCGCCTCTGAATCTCATCCGCCTCTCTGTCGGGCTCGAGTCGCCGGAGGATCTCCTCGAGGATCTCGAGCTGGCGCTCACTCCGGTCGGAACCCGCACGGCGCGTTCGGTGTAACACTCCGAACCGACCGAAGGAGCGACATGAGACGCACACTTCCCGCCGTGGCGGCGCTCGCTGCGGTGCTGCTGCTTCCCGGCCCGGCGGCTGCAAAAGGACCATCCGCGGCTTCGATCTCGGGCCCTGGTCTCGACCACGCGATCAGCATTCAGGGCTACGGCGAGGGCGGTAACTCCTCACCACTCGGCATCCTCGTCGAAGAGGGTGGATTCTTCGCGCAGGCTTTCGAGCAAACACCGAGCTCGACCTCGCGCCGGAGACCTTCGACCCAGCTCGGCCCGCGCTACGTCGTGACCTACACCGTGCCGGGCGGATCGAGCGGTGACTCGACGCTGCACCAGGACCTGTATCCGTACGCCGCGAACGGGCCCGCGAGCTACATGACGCCGAACCAGACGTTCTGGGAGACCCAGAAGACTCCCGGCGGCTGGGTCCGTGGCGGCGTCCAGCTGAGGCAGATGCTCGTCAAGGCGGGCCTGCCGGTACGTGCGCCGACGAGCCAGAGGGAAGCCCATGCCGGCAGGCTCGGCGTCGCACTCGGGGCCGGCGCCGGCGTCGCCGCCGCCGCAGCGGCTTTCGCGCTGCTCTACCGCCGCCGCTCAGTCTCCGGCTGATCTTCATGGGAGGATCCGGGCTCACATGGGCCCGGATCCCCTCGACCTCATGCACCAGGGCGCAGACCGCGTCATCGCCTCGTACCTGCTCGAGACGAACGACGGCCTCGCCCTCTTCGACTGCGGGCCTTCGACCTGCCTGCCGCGGCTCAAAGCCGCGCTCCTCGAACGCGGCGTCGAGCTGGGCGACGTGCGCCATCTCCTGCTCTCGCACATCCACCTCGACCATGCCGGGGCCGCAGGCGTGCTCGTGCGAGAGCACCCCCAATTGCACGTGCACGTCTCGGAGATCGGCGCGCCGCACCTCGCCGATCCCAGCCGGCTCGAGACGAGCGCCCGGCGACTCTACGGCGATACCTTCGACACGCTCTGGGGTGAGCTTGCGCCCGTCCCGCAGGAGAACATCCGCACAGTCGCGGCTCGAGTCATTGGGCTCGATTGCTTCCCGACGCAGGGACACGCGAGTCACCACGTCTCCTATCTCGACACAGCCGGGACGCTCTATGCCGGCGACGCGGCCGGTGTCCGCATCCATCCTGAACGCACGGTTCTCCCGCCGACCCCGCCGCCGGACTTCGACCTCGACGTCTGGCTCGAGACGATCGACGAGATCGAACGGCGGCGACCGGAGCGACTGGCACTGATCCACTTCGGAGTCGTATCGGAGCCCGCCGCGCATCTGGACGAGTTGCGCAGGCGTCTCGTCGAGTGGGTACGCCTGGTGCAATCAGGTGTAACGCAAGAGCAGTTCAGCGAGTCAGTCCGAAGCGAGGTGACCGCGACCGCCGACGACGTCGAGCTGTACGCGCGTGCGATGCCGTTCTGGCAGTCCTACGCCGGGCTCAAGCGCTACACCAGGACGCATGCCGGCTAGCACAGGCCCGCTGCACGCAGCGAAGAAGGCTGGCAGGCGTTCACCGAGCAGACCTGGATCTGGTTGTTGACGGTCTGGATCGCGCTCTACTTCCTCGTGACGTACGCACCGTTCTTCGTGCTCGGCCCCTACATCGCGAAGCACTCGCTCGGTGGGCCTGGTGCCTGGGCGATCGTCGTCACCGGCGAAGGCATCGGCGCCCTTGGAGGCGCGATGCTCGGCCTGCGCATTCAGCCACGGCATCCGTGGCGGATCGTTGCACCGGTCTTCGCGCTCACCGCGGTGCAGAGCGTGCTGCTCGCAGCGCACGCGCCGGTCGCGGCGATCGGCGCGGCTGCGGTCCTCGTGGGATTCTCGTTTTCGTACGGCTCGGTGGTCTACGAGACGGGGATCCAGCAGGCCGTGCCCCGCGAGAAGCTCGGCCGGGTGAGCGCCTACAGCTGGATGGCGGCCATGACCTTCCTGCCGCTCGGCTACGCGATTGCGGGTTGGGTCGGCGCGGGCATCGGCATCTCCACGTATCTGGTCGTCGGCGCGATCTGGATCGTCGTGACGACCGTGATCGTCGTCTCCGTGCGAGACGTGCGCGACTTCCGACTCGGGCCCAGCTTGCAGGAGCGCGACCTGGCGGCCTCCGTTCCCGCCTCGTAGGCTTCAGCGATGCCGCGTGTTCCGGTTCCGCCCGAGGTCGCCGAGTTTCTCTCGCGTCCGAACCCGGCCGTGATCGCCACACTTCGCCCCGACGGTTCGCCGCACTCGGTTCCGACGTGGTACGACTGGGAGGACGGCCGCGTGCTCGTCAACATGGAAGCGACCCGGCTGCGGCTGAGCTTTCTGCGCAGAGATCCGCGTGCAGCGCTGACCGCACTCGACGAGCAGAGCTGGTACCGGCACGTCAGCCTCATCGGACGAGTCGTCTCGATCGAGGAGGACGCCGAGCTGACGGACATCGACCGTCTCTCGGTGCGCTATTCGGGACGGCCGTTCAGCCGGCGCGACGCGAAACGTGTGAGCGCCTGGCTCGAGCCGGAACGTTGGCACGGCTGGTCCGACGCGGGGCCGTGGCCCTGACCGGCTAGCCGACCGCCTGCTCATAGGCGTCGACGTAGTCGCGCACCATCCGCTGCGGTGAGAACTCCTCCTCGACGTAGCGGCGCAGTTCGTTGGGGTCGAGCTCGTCTGCTTCCGTCAGCGCGTCGGCCATCTGTCGATAGTTGTCGACGATGATGCCGCTGCGCCCGTGCTCGATCACCTCGGGGACCGCACCCCAGCTGGTCGCGATGACCGGCGTGCCGCAGGCCATCGATTCGATCATCACCAGACCGAACGGCTCTTCCCACTCGATCGGAAAGAGCGTCGCACGCGCGTTCTGAAGCAGCTCGACCTTCTCGCCGTGCGTGACCTCCCCGAGGTATTCGATGCCGCCGACGAGATGCGGCTCGACCAGGCCGTGGAAGTACTCACGCTCCTTCGGCTCCTGCATCTTGCCGGCGATCTTGAGCGGCAGTCCGGCCTCCATCGCGACGGCGATAGCACGGTGCGCGCCTTTGTCCGGACTGAGCCGGCCGAGGAACAGGAGGTAGTCCCCCCGATGCGGCTTACAGGGATAGACCGAGAAGTCGAGCGCGTTGGGACAGTTGGCGATCCAGTTCAGGTCGGGTTTGGGTTTGCGTTGGTTCATCGAGATCGAGATCAGCCCGACGTCTGGTGCGACGCGCGAAATCATCTCGTAGATCTCGCCGGGCTCTCCGTCCAGCGGTCCGTGCACCGTGTGCACGACGGGAGTCGAGGTCGTTGCGCCGAGAGTCGCGCCGAGCATTCCGGTGTGATCGTTGATGACGTCGAACTCGTCTGCGCGGCCAAACGCGGAGAGCGCGTGCTTCAACTCCCAGAACGTCCGGCCGATCTGCCGGCTCGGTGCCTCGGGAAAGACTGCTACGAGCTTTGCCCGCGTATGGGAGTCGCCGGATGCGAACAGCGTCACCTCGTGTCCTGCGTCGGCGAGCCCGTCGGCAAGGAGCGACACGATCCACTCGATCCCTCCGTAGCCGGTGGGCGGAACGGCGAACCAGGCCGGCGCGATAACGGCGATCTTCATACGTTGATCTTTACGCTTCTTCGACCCGGACGCGCCCGTCTTGGAGCCGCGCGTCCCATGCTCGCCCGAAAGCACGGATGCCGGAAAGGCGAATCGTTCCCGCCCAGGAAGGAAGCTCCATCGGCGCGACCGTCTCGAGTGCGTGACGCCGGCGGTCCGGCTGGAGGCCGAGCAACAGCTGCAGCAGCAGCACGGGAGTTCCGGCGGCCCACGCCTGCGGCCGCGCAGCTGTCGGGTAGGCAATGGGGAAAGGCGTCTCGGAGCGTCGCATGCCCGCGAAGACCTCCGGAAGTTGGTACGAGAAGTGCTGGGCGGCGGTGAGCATGCGCTGCGTGATCCGCTGCATCTCGGCCCAGCGCCCGTAGCGCGCCATCCCGGCCGCGATCAGCGAATTGTCATGCGGCCAGACGGTGCCGTTGTGGTACGAGAGCGGGTTGTAGCCGGCGTCGCCGGTGGACATCGTGCGCACGCCCCAGCCGGACCAGAGCTCGTCCCCCATCAGCTGGTCGACGATCGCGTCGATCCGGTGTGGCGGAACGATTCCGCTCCACAGGAGGTGGCCGATGTTCGAGCAGAGCGAGTCCACCTTGCGCTTGTCGCGGTCGAGCGCAAGCGCGTAGTAGCCACCGCGCTCGTCGATCCAGAACGCCTCGTCGAACCGGGTGCGCAGCTCCTCCGCCTCGCGGTCGAGCCGGGCGGCGAGCTCGCGGTCGCGCCAGACGTCGCGAGCGAGATCAGCGACGCGACGCTTCGCGTCGTAGACGTACCCCTGGACCTCGCAGGGAGCGATGGGCGCCTCAGCGAGGGTGCCGTCGTGGAAGCGCTGCGAATCCCACGAGTCCTTCCAGGACTGATTCTCGAGCCCGCGCTCGGTGCGCCGCTCGTATTCCAGGAACCCGTCTCCATCGCGATCGCCGTAGCGGTCGATCCACTCGAGCGCCGCCATAGCCGGTTGCTTGAGGTCGCGCACGAGCGACGCGTCATCTGTCCAGCGCCAGACCTCCGAGAGCAGGATGAGATACAGCGGTGTGGCGTCGAGTGTGCCGTAGTAACGCTCGTGCCAGGTGCGTGCAGCTTTCCCGTGCCGCACCTCGTGCACGATCTTCCCGGGCTCGGCGTCGATAGTCGCGTCGTCTTCCTTCGCCTGGAGCTCCGCCAGGACCTCGAGTGCGGTGCGCGCCAACTCTGGACCGAAGAGGAGCGTCTGCAGGCAGGTGATGATCGTGTCGCGCCCGAACACGGTCATGAACCAGGGCACCCCGGCGCCCGGGAGCTTTCCGATTCCGTAGCCGTCCGACTGCATGCGCAGCGACGCGAGATCGGAGACCGACTGTCCGAAGGAGTGCCCGAGTGCATCCCAGGACGCCCGGAGCTGAGGGACGCGCAACTGCCAGGCGGCAAGAGAGTCGCGAACGCGTCCCACCTCTTCGCCGAAACGCCGCTGAGCAAATCTGGTTGCAACCGGCTCGCCGTCCGGCAGAGGAATGATCTCGACGTCGAGGTTCCACCGCTGGCGCGGCTCGAGTGCGAGGTGGAACTTCACTCCAGACCCGTTCACCTCGCCTCGTTGCGAGAAGATCACCTGGGTTTTGAGCGGCAGCTCGCCGTTGTCGGAGATCAGGAACTGGTTGCTCTCGCCGTCGTACTCGATCGGCCTCAGCGAAGGCAACGGCTTTGCACGTAGCGGGTCACCGAGCGCGAAGTCGTAGTCCTTGACCGCGAAGATGTCAGCAAAGTCCGTCCCAACTTCGAGCTCCAGGTCGAACTCGATCGGCTCCATTCCCTGGTTCTGCACGGCGAACAGGTCCTGCATCCCGTCGCCGACGAAGCGTTCTCGACGGATCGAGAGTACGTCCTGCTCCAGCCCGCCGGCGAGCGGGTTCCTCATGAAGAAGGCGGCCGAGAAGTACTCGATCTTGTCCGACGAGAGGAGCAACGGCCGCTGTCCGTTGATCGTCAGCCTGAAGCGCGAGAGAAAGCGTGTGTCCTCCGCGAACAACCCTTCCCCCTCGCGCTGGAGGTCGCCGACGTCATCGCAGATGCAAAAGGTCGCGCCTTCGAGGATTCGCAGCTGCTCGGGCATCAGCTCTCGCTTCGCAGTATTCGGCCTCCGGAGGATTGTGCAAGCGCCTTGACCACGAGCTCGTCGACGTTCACGTGCGGCGGTCGAGTGACGGTGAAGAGGACGCACTCGGCAATGTCCTCGGGCTGCATCGCCTCGACACCCTGGTAGACCTTGCTCGCGGTCTCCTCGTCGCCGCGGAAACGCACGCGCGAGAAATCTGTCTCCACGAGACCGGGGTCGACCGTAGTGACGTGGATCGGCCGTCCGAGCAAATCTTCGCGCAGCGCGTACGTGAAACCGCGCACGGCGAACTTGGACGTCACGTAGAGAGAGCCCTTCTCGTACGCCTGTCTGCCCGCAACCGAGCCGAGGTTGACGATGTAGCCACCGTCACGCAGGTGTGCGAGGCAGAGGCGCGTCATGCGGATAAGACCGTTCACGTTCGTCTCGAGCACCGTCCGCTCGTCCGCTTCGTTGCTCTCGTCGAACAGTTCGCGGCCGAGCGCGAGCCCTGCAGCGTTGACGAGGATGTCGATGCCACCGAGCTCTGCGAGGGCTTCCTCGACGAAGCGCTCGCAGCTCTCCGGGTCGGTGACGTCGAGCTCGAGCGGTGTGATCGGGCTCGGAATCCGGTCGACCCGCCGGGCGCCGCCGACGACTCGTGCGCCTTCACGCGCGAGCGTCAGGGCCGTCGCCGCACCGATACCGCTCGACGCGCCGGTGACGACGGCCGACTTTCCCTCCAGGCTGGGCACCGCTGGACTCTAACGACGGAGGGGGCCGTGACGCGCCACGGCTTCACCCAGTTCGACCTTGGTCGTCGCGGGCTCGGCATGTTCGACCTGAAGCGTCGTGTGGGTGAGACCGAACCGATCGCCGAGGATCAGCTCGAGTCGACGGCGTGCGGCGTGACAGTCGGCCCCCGGTATCACCAGGACGTGCGCGGACAACGCCGGAAAGCCGCTCGTCACGGTCCACACATGGAGATCGTGGACCTCGACGACGTCGCGTTCCGCCACCAGCGCTCGCCCGATCGCCTCGGGGTCGATGTCTCCCGGCGCCCGTTCCAGGAAGATCAAGGTCGACTCGCGCAGGAGCTGGACGCTCGACCAGAGCATCAAGCCGGCCACGACGAGACTGGCGATCGGATCGAAGCGATCCCAGCCGGTGGCGAGGATCAGTCCTCCGGCCAGAGCCGCGGCGCCGAAAGCAGCGACGTCGGTGAGCACGTGCAGAAATGCACCGCGCACGTTCAGGCTCTCGCGGCTCGCCCGCGCGAGCACGAAGCTCGCCGCGATACTGACCGCCACGCCGGCGAGCGCAACGCCGAGGACCAGCCCGCCGCGCACGTCCTGCGGATCGACGAGGCGGTGCACCGCCGACCAGACGACCCAGAGCGCGATCAGGCCCAGGGTGATCCCGTTGGCCTGGGCGGCCAGGATCTCGAGCCGGGAGTAGCCGAAGGTCCAGCGACCGGCCGCCGGCCGAGCCGCCATCGCCGACGCCACTAGCGCGAACGCCAACGCGCCCGCATCGGTGAGCAGGTGGCCCGCGTCGGCGAGCAGGGCGAGCGAGTTTCCGATCAGGCCCGCGATGACCTCCCCGACCAGCAGTGCAAGGACGAGGCAGAGAGCGACGGTCAGGGCGCGGCGATCCGTGGCCAGGCGGTGTGAGTGGTCGCGGTGCGTCCGTAGAGGGTAGCCGCCTCGCCAGGCGAACCCTCTTTGCGTCTACGGCTTAGTCTTTCTGCGTGCGCTTCGCTCCTCACCGAATCCCATTGCTCGCAGCCGCGGTCGCGCTGGCGCTTCTGCCGACGGCCTGCGGCGGCTCGGGGAAAGCGTCGGCCCCTGTGGGCCCGCCGCCGGGAGCCGGGAAACAACTGTCGAACGCAGACTGGCCCCAGGTCGTGGACAACCCCGACGCGTACAGGGGCGCGACGGTCGACCTCGTCGGGCGTGTTTCCACGGTGCAGAAGTCGCGCGATGGACAGTTCCGCGGGATTCACGTCTATGCCGACGCGACGAACAGCCAACTTGAGACGACGATCATCACGCGCGCGAGTTTGCCGCTGCTGCCCGACGACTACGTTCGCGCCCGCGGCATCCTCGAGGGCACGCTGCAAAGCGGCAGCACGGCGGGCATCGACCTCCGCGGGCCTGTCGTCATCGCCTCAACTCTCCGGCCCGCGACGTTCGTCGACGCGGCCTCTCCGGCGCGGCAACGGCTCAGAGCCAAGCCGTACACGGTCTACAACGTCACCCTCACGCCCTATCGGATCGACTTCGCCGCCGACGAGACACGGGTCTTCCTGCGGATCAAGAACGCCACCGACTACACGATTCACTACAACGCCACGCAGAGCTACCTGCTGAACGACGGGATCCGCATCCGGCCGCACCCGCATCGGAGCTATCCGCAGATGCCGGCAGACCTGTTCCCCGGTAGCACGGCGACCGGAGTCACGACGTTCCGCGCGACCACCCCGGGCATGGTGTTCAAGTTCGTCACGAGGTTCAGCAGCGACGACATCAAGGTCGGCAACGTGGGCGTGACCACGCCGATCATCTGGACCTGGACGTTCTGAGCCGAGGCCTGGCGGCCTAGCGAGCTCAGAAGGTTGTGCGCCCTTCGCGGCCGGGGGGCGCCTGCCTAGCTGCAGGCGCCCCTCCGGCTGCGACTCTACGCGGCCTCGTTCACGGCTTTCTCGTAGGGAGCTTTGCCGCGCTGCGGACCGCGTTGGGTCGCAGCCGGGCCGAGGGCGCCCACACGCGCGGCGCGAACACACGCAAGACCATCAGCGGTGTACGCGCCGGGCGTAGGCGTGGCTAGGAAAGTGCCCCGGTGGACGAGCTGCTCGCGAACCTCGAGGTACGTCTCGCGAGCAAGCCCGCCCGAGCCGGGGAAACGTGGACCGCGCAGCGAATCGCTCTTGGGTAGCGATCGCGCGGCCCCCGCTCCAATCTGCGCAGAACCATGAGCCAGCAGGGTCGAGGCACAGCGCCGACCGACCCGGGACTCGGGCTCCCGGTAGGTCAGCGCTGTGTTCTCGGAGTTACTGGTCATGGGTTGCTTCTTTCTTTTTTGGTCCTTCGTGTTAAAGGATCCAGCCCGCGGACAGACCGCGGACCTTGACCTTCGCCTTCTGGGTCATGTGCTGCTCGACCCAGGCGCTGTTGTTGACGACTGCCGGGCCGCTCGTTGCCGAGCCGCCGTTGGCCGATGCACTGGCGTCGCCGCCCGTGCCTGCGCCAGCGGTGCCACCCTGGTTCGTCGTCAGCGTGGAAGCGCCACCCGTGGCCGTGCTGGAGCCGCCGAGGACTGCAGCGTCTGCGCTGGAGCCCTGGTTGCCGCCGATGGCGTCAGCGCTGTTCACGCTGTTGCCCACGGTTCCACCGTTGGCGGCGTTGCCACCGGCGGACGAGGTTGCGGAGCCCGAATTGGTGTTCGAGCCGCCTGTCGCGGCACCCGTCGTGTTGGAGCCCGACGTGTTGGTGCCGTTCTGCGTGTTGCCGCCGGTCGAGGCGGAGCCGGACTTGGCGTTGCCGCCGTCAGCCCAACCGCCGTCGCCACCGTCAGCCCAACCACCGTCAGCGCTGCCGCCCTTCGTGTTGCCGGCCGTGGTGTCGGCGCTGTTGCCGCCACCCGACGTGGCTCCACTGTTGGCATTACCGCTGTCGGCTGCTCCACCGGTGCCTGCACCGCCGTTTGAGGCGCCACTTGCACCACCGGTACCGGCACTTGCACCGCCGTTAGCCGATGAGCCGCCGTCACTGGAGCCCGTCGTCGGGGAACCACCAGCGCCACCCGACGTTGCGCCACCAGCGCCGCCGTCACCGGTGCAACCGACGCCGCTCAGTGACGTCGAGCACCCGTTTCCGCCGTTTCCGCCGTTGCCGGCGTTTCCAGCGTTACCACCGGCGCTCGAGCTCGAGCTCGAGCCGTCGGACGACCCGCCACCGTTTGCGCTGGAGGTTCCTGCGCCGCCGGGGCCGGTCGACGAGCTGCCACCGGATCCAGAACCACCGGCGTTGCCGCCGGTGCTGCCGCCGCTACCGCCGTTGGTGTCGCCAGAGGCGGTCCCACCGGTGGTCGTCGACGTTGCGGATCCGCCGCTGCCGCCATTGGCATTTGCCTTGCCGCCGTTGGCTTCAGCGTCGCCACCGATTGCCGTGCCCGACTCGGCCTTGCCGCTGTCCTGCTTCTGGACAACGGTGCCGGTGTCGTTCTGGCCGGTGTTGGCGTTGCCGCCGTCCTGCGAGATCTTGGCGTCGTCCGACGTGTTACCGCCGGAAGAGCCTCCATTCGCCTGAGGCGTGTTGTTTGCGGTGCCAGCAGTGTTGCTCTGACTGTTGGACGAGGCGCCACCACTGGTGGTGCAGTCCCCGCCCTTGTTGCACGTGTCAGCCGAGCTTGCGGCATTGCCGCTCGTGTTCTTGACGGAGTTCTTGACGTCTCCGCCGTAGCCGGAGGCCTTGCCACCAATGGCAGTTCCTCCGGTTGATGTAGCTGGACCGCTTTGAGCGTTCGCGCCGCTCTGATCCACCGATGCACCCTGGGTCCCGTTCTGCGTGACCTTCACAGTCGGGGGCTTAGGCGGGTGGATGCTTGCAAGCGCCGTCGGAACGGCGATGCAGGCAGCAAGCGCGACGGCCAAACCGGTCAGCCATCGGGTTTTTCTAGACACCTCTTTGCTCCTTTGTTTACGAACGATTTGGTGTTGCTAGCCGATCCGTCAGGTTTCCCAAGCAACCCAACGGGGTTGAGGTCAACCGAAGCGGCTACCCAGGTCGTTCGCGACGAGCAAAGTCCACCGACCGCCCAAGGGCCGGCATGGCGTATTGCAGACGCCCAACGCCGAGCGCTGCAATCATGAACAGCGCGAGGAGAGCGGCGAACGGTGTTGTTCCGAGGAGCAACACCAGCGCGCTCGAACCTGCGCCGAGAAGGTTGAAGAGTGTGTGGACGAAGCGCTCCGACGGAGTCATGGTCGGCGGGCTCGCCGTCGCGGCCCGGGGGGATCCCGGCGCAGTACCTGCGTTGTCGAAAGAGGCCGGGCCGCGTGGTGCGGTGACGATCCTGGCCGCGGACAGTCTCGAGAGCTCCACGCTGGCGCCCAGCACTCCCGACAGCGCCAGCGGCGGGGCTCCGAAGATCAGGTCGTCAGCAGGCGGTGCTTCACCGGCCTGGCCGAAGCTCGGGCTACCGCCACTCGCGACGGTGGCGGACGGAGGCGTAGCAAGCGTGCCGGTCCAGTGGGCGAGGTTGTCGATGTTCGACTGCGAGGCGCTGGACGAGGCGGACCCGCCCTGGTTCACGATCGCGATCTGCTGCGCGTGTTGATCCCACTCCACACCCTCGTCGCTCGCCTCCTGCACGGCCGTTTGCGTGATCTCGCTGTAGCTCGTCGAGATCGAGGCGGCGCTGACGCCGTTCGACTGGTCGATCGGCGGGTTCATGGCGCCGTTCCAGGGGATCTCCATCTCGATCCTGTTCCGCACGCTCGCCTGGCCGACGTGTGCCGATGCGACGTTTTGCTGCGTCGTCACCGCCTCCTGCAGGGCGTCGGCCACCTGATCGGCCCCGGCCCCCGTCTGCGTCTGGCTCAGCGCCTGGCTCGTGATGCTCTCGACGGCGGCGAAGCCCAGTGCCACTGACTCGTTCGTCTGCGTGATCTTCTGGATCCAGGCCTGGTTCCCGGAAGCCTGCGACCACAGATGAGCCAGGTTCGAGGCCTGTGCCTGGGCTGCGACCGCGTCGGAGGTGGCGGTCTGGAGGGTTCCGATCACCTGCGTCGAGGCGACCGAGTGAACGGCGCCGTCGTCGGTTCCGGTCTGGTTCTGCACGAGGGTCTGGGTCGCCGTGTCGAACGCGGCCGCCGTCGAGGCGGCGGCGACGCGGTTGACCTGCTTGATGCCCTCGATCAGGCCGGCCGTGCGGATGATCGTGTTCCGTGGGTCGACCTGGCCGGCGTCAGCAGAGGCGGTCGCGGACTGGATGCTCGTGATCCCCTGGTACTGGGTCGCGTCGCTCTCGCCGTCGCTCGAGATCGTCATCTCCTGGCTGCCGTCGAAGGTCGTGACGGCGGCAGCGGCGGCGGTCGAGTCGTTCGTCTGGGAGATCTGCGGGTTCGCGGGCGGAGGCGGCAGAAGGGCAGACGCGGGCGAGGTCGGCGCGGACGGGGAGTCTGCCGGCCACACCCAGGTCCAGTTCCACGTCCAGCTGCAGTTACAAGCCTGCTGGTAGCTCCAGGTGACCGACCATTCGCCGCGCGTCCACGTCCAGGTCCACGTCCACATGCCGGGCGTGCCCTGGGGTGCCGAGGTCGCGGCGGGAGAGTCCTCTGTCGGTGCCGTCCAGTTCCACGTCCAGTCCGGCGTCGACGTCGGCGTTGCACCCGGATCGGTGGGTGCCGATCCGGTCGTCCAGTTCCAGTTCCAGTTCCAGGGCGTGTCGGAGCTGGTCGGGATCACGACGTCCTTGGGGAGTCCCGGAACGACGATCGCGACGCTGAGATTGTCCGGGTTTGTCACCGTCTCGACCGATGTCAGACCCGTGGCACTCGCGTCGTTCAGCTGTGTGAGCAGACCGTCCGCACCCGGGCTCGCGACGCGGATCGAGACGTTGACGTTGCTGGGGGAGTCCTGGGTCGCGGACGCGATCGAGTTGTCCGCAGCCGAGCCGCCCGGTCCCGTGATGCCTTGGGGCGAGTTGGAGGGCGAAGAGATGCAGTCGGTCTCATCGGCGGAGCACTGCGCGAGGTCCTGGATGACCGAGCTCGCGTTCTCGACGTCGCCGTAGCTGTTGGGGCCGTTGGCGGGGAGGTCAGTCACCGCGGCGTCGATCAGGGCCGGATCGACCGGGGCTGCGACTGCGGTCGACATGTTGCCCTGCGTCACCGACGCGTCGCTCCCCGGGCTGCCGACGCGAATCGAGACGTTGACATTCACGGGTGTCACCTGGGTCGAGGTGGCCGTAGGCGTTGCAACCTGTGTACCCGTAGCCGGGCCGGTCGCCCCTGCCGCCGCCGTCGCCGTCGAGGTGTTCGTCTGGTGGACCGGCCCATTCTCTCCGGGGCTCAGCACACGGACGGTCGCGTTGATGTTCGCCGGATCGACCTGCGTCGAGGTTGCCGTCGCTGTTGCCGAATCCTGCGAGGCAGACGAGGTCGGAGCGGTGATCGTGACGGTCGGCATCGGGCTCGTGTCGTCGGCTGTGTCGTCCGGATTGGTGTCGACGACCGTCGTGCCGCCGCTGCCGTCGTCGGTTCCCGGGTCGATTTCGACGGTTACGCCCGTCGCCTGCGGGTCTTCTGGGTTGGTTTCCCCAGTTACACCCGTCGCCTGCGGGTCGGAATCTGTGTTTCCGGCAGTACTCGTGCCCGAGTTACCACCGGTCTGGGCGTCACCACACTGCCCATTGACGTACGAAGCCGACGGGCTCGTATTCGAATCCGTCGGCGATTGGCCGTCAGGTGAAGGTGTCGTGGCGGTTGAACCGAGTCCGTTTGCACAGGACTCGCTGCCAGTAGTGCCGCCGGGTGGGGAGTTGGCGACTGGAATCGTTTCACCTGAGGTCGAATCGGCTTGCGAAGGCGCCGGGGCGACGCTTCCTGGAACCGAGTCTGCGTCAGCTGATGCCCCACCGGGCGCAAGAGTTGCCGGTGCCGAACCGGAGCCTGATCCTGATCCGCCTGCTGAACCTGCACCCGCAGCGGCGGCTGCACCGTTTTCCTGCACGACTGCGCCGTTGTTGCCCGGGTTTCCGACCCGCACGTCGACGTTTACGTTCTTCGGCTTGTCCTGACTGGAATTGGCCGAAGCATTCGCATTTCCGGCGTGATCCGAGTTTCCGGGCGGATCGCCGTTTCCGGGCGCATTGGCCGAGTTGCCGGGGGAGCTGTTCTGGCCGTTTGCGTTGCCGTTCGGGGAGTCGTCGCTGTTGCCGCTGTTCTGCGCATTTGCAGCGGTGGTTACAGGTGGTGCGGGATCCGGCGTGGGCGTTACGGCCGGGGCAGCCGCGTTGCCGTTCCCATTTCCGTTCCCGTTGGCTTGCGCCGTGTCTACAGCGTTGCCAGTGGTCTGCGGTGAGGCATCTGGCGTGACGGGCGCGCCCTCTGCGACCGGGGGAGTGGTCGAAGCGCTGTCCGTCGACGCATTCGAGCTGCTGCTACCGCTTGTCGTGCCTGCTTGCGGGTCACTCGGGGTTTCTGCGGGGGAAGAAGTGGCGTTCGTGTTGGCGTTGCCATTCTCGCTGGCCGCCAGAGCAAGAGCCGGCGACGCCAGGAACGCGAGGATGCAGATCAAGAGTGCGACTAGCCGGCTGTGGATGCGGCTTGAACGCGTGGAGGTGCAGCACGTTGGCGTGCCGACCGACCCCAATCGCTCCCCATCTGAACCTAGCCGCAAAAGCTCCCCGTTTGCCTCTCTCCCCCGAGAAGGCGAGTGTTGATCTCGTCGATCGATCGTACTCTTCGACCATGGGACATTCAATAGGCCCGAGGCGGAATAACACGAACGAAACACCTGGGTGTTCGTTTAGTTGCACGACGACGCAAACACGAACGAAAAATCCGAGTGTTCGTCGCTGAGGGCGACATCGCCAACACGAACGAAACGTCCAGGTCGTCGTTGGTTACCGCGACGTCGCGAACACACGACGTCGGAGTGTGAAAGCGAAGTTTCGGCGCAGGGTTTTACGAGCTTCGGAGGAGATTTTCGAGTGGCTCAGACGGCGCGATGCGATAGGTGACGGCTGTAGCCCCGTTCTCGCAAAGCCGCTATTCACCAGGCAAGGTGACGCGTGTAGCCCAGGATTTTTCGCGGCTAGTCCGTCGCGTCGACGGTTACGGGTTAGCCGCCGCGATCTCGAGCGACTTTCTGCTCGATCAGGTCATGCCAGGGCGGACATACGCACCGGCGGTGACCGCAGCACCCCATCAGGCGGCACGGTTAGTCGTGCCGGCGCCGCGCTTTGAGCCACTCCGGGAAGAGGCTGCTGTGGCAGCCGCAGCGCGGACAACGAGGCAGGTCGTAGCGCCCGCGGTCCACGTAGACCGTCCTACAGCACACGCAGTGGAATCGCTCCTTGGTGCCCATGTCCAAGTAGACCGGGCCAGAGCTCAGAACTTGCGCACCTCGGGTGTCCTTGCGGAGGAACGGGGGATTAATCCGTCACGTCGACCGGCACCTGCAAATTGCCGCGACCTCGGGCGTACCTCTGTTCGATCGCCGTCATGCCTGGTAGGAAGTACGCACCCAAGGTGACCGCTGCACCGAGCACCGCAGCCCCGATCAGGGTCGCTCGCACGCCGACCAAAGCCGCAACGGGAGCGGTGAGCGCAAATGACAGCGGCATGAGTGCGATCGAGACCAACCAGTCGAGGCTCGAGACCCGCCCCAGCATCGACCCGGGGACATGGCGCTGCTTGATCGTCGCCCACACGATGGTGCCCGCTGCCTCGAGCGCGTTGAAGAGGAGGCAAGCGATCATCAGCTGCCACGCGGCGTTCGCAATGCCGTAACCGGCGATCGCCAGCGTCGCGAGTGTCCACGTCACATACATGACGGTCACGTCGCGCCTCGGGTGGCCCCGCTGGCCCATGAAGACCGCCGCACCGACGGCCCCGAGCCCGCCGGCGGCAACCACGAGGCCAAGCGTGCCTGCGGAAGCGTCCAGCTCGTTTTTCACGAGGTAAGGCAGTAGCACCTCGGCCGGACCGAGAAACAGGAGATATCCGAACGCCGCCGAGAGGAGTGTCCCCCACAACCACACGCGCCCGCGAACGAACCGCAGTCCCTCCTTGAGCGCCGCCGTCGCTGACGTCTGCAGCCCGCCGTCGAGCTGCCTCACCTTTGGGATGGCGAGCACGGCGGCGAGCGATGCCGCGAACGACGCTGCGTCCACCGTGAACGCGACGCCGGCCGAGGCTGCAACCAAAGCCCCGCCCGCCACCGGCCCGGCGAGCCTGAGCGCGATCGGCCGGACGAACTGGTCGAGCGCATTTGCGGCAGGCAGCTCCGACTTCGGAAGCAGATCCGGGACGATCGCTTCGAAGGCAGGCATGAAGAAAGCCGTTCCGATGCCGTAGAACGCAACGACCGCGACGAGCTGCCAGAACTGCAACGTGCCGGTGAAAATGAGAATGGCGAGCGCCCCAACCGCCACCGCGCGCAAGCCGTCCGCCCAGGCCATTACGAGCCGTCTGTCGTAACGGTCGCTGACGACGCCGCCGACGAGCAGGAATGCGATCGTCGGAACCGTCATCCCTATGCCCACGATCGAAAGCGCAGCCGGGGCGTTCCAGAGCGAGTAGGTCTCCCAGGCGATCGCGACGAGAAAGATTCCATCACCGATCAGCGAGACCGTCATTCCCATCCAGAGGACGCGAAAGTCGCGATGCCTCAGCGGGGTGAGCAGGTGACCGCGACGAAAGCCACCCGGTCGATCGAGCGAGTCGTAACTATGCTGCATTCGAGGCCGACGGCGACTCGATGTCCTCCTGGGCCGGCTCGGCAAGTGCGAGGAAGTTCGACAATGCCGCAGCGTCCATCGGACGGGCAAACAGGTAGCCCTGTCCCAACTCGCAGCCGAGCTCCTCGAGCGAGTTGGCCTGCTCTGCAAGCTCGATGCCTTCCGCGACGACCTCGAGCGAAAGACTCGTGCCGAGCGCGATGATGGCGGACGTCAACGCCTCGTTGTCCTCGGAGCCGACGAAGGAACGATCCATCTTGAGGATGTCGACCGGGAAACGGCTGAGATAGCTGAGCGAGGAGTAGCCGGTACCGAAGTCGTCCATCGCCAGACGAATGCCGAGTCCCTTGAGGTCGTGCAGCTGCTGCATGGCGAACTCGGTGTCCGTGAGCATCAGCGACTCCGTGATCTCGAGAACCAGCGAGGACGCCGGCAATCCTGTGAGGGACAGCGCGCTCCGCACATCGGCGACGAGCGTCTCCGACTGCAACTGCCTGACCGAGAGGTTCACGCTCATCGTCAGGGGCTCCTCGCGTGCGAAACGCTCCTGAAGTCGAACACCCTCGTAGCACGCGGTCTCGAGGATCCAGCGGCCCATGGGAATGATCAGGCCCGTCTCCTCGGCGACTGGGATGAACTGGACGGGAGGAATCGTCCCGCGCGTCGGATGGTTCCAACGGACGAGCGCTTCGACGCCGAGGATCTCTCTCCCGGAGAGCCGGACGACCGGCTGATAGTGCAGCTCGAGCTGGTTCAGGCTGAGCGCGTGCTGGAGGTCCGATCGAAGCTCCAGTCGCTCGACGACGCGCTCGTGCATCGTCGGCTCGAAGACGCGGTAGCTTCCCTTGCTGTCGCGCTTGGCCATGTACATCGCGACGTCGGCGTTCCGCAGCAACTCGGTCGCCTCGGGCGTCTCCAGATCCTCGCCGACCAGACAGATGCCCACGCTCGCACGGGGCACGACGTTCTTGCCGTCGATCTCGATGGGGAGCTCGAGAGCCCTGAGGATTCTCGAGGCGGCGTCGGCCGCTTCGGCCGAACCATCCACGCCGTCGAGCAGCACGGCGAACTCGTCCCCGCCGAAGCGCGCGACCGTATCGGTCGGCCGGACGGCGATCTTCAGCCTCCGCCCGACCTCTTGCAGAACCTCGTCGCCAGCCGTGTGGCCGAGGCTGTCGTTCACGGTCTTGAAGTCGTCCAGGTCGATGAACATGACCGCGATCTCGGGAACACCCCGCGTGGAACGCATCAGGGCGTGCTCGACACGGTCTGAGAACAAGGCTCGGTTGGCGAGCTTGGTCACCGGGTCGTGGAACGCCTGGTGGGCCAGCTGCTCCTCGAAGGCCTTCCGCTCGCTGACGTCGCGGCTGTTCAGCACGATGCCGTGGACGTGTTCGTCGTGCAGGAGGTCGGTGTGCTGCACCTCGAAGGTGAGAGGCGTGCCGTCCCGGTGGAGGACCGAGCACTCGATCGTGTGGCCCTCGGCTTCTCCCGGGCCGTCGAGCGCGATCAGCTGTGCCAGGAGAGGCCTGTCGCTCTCGACGAGCAGCCGGTCGAAACGCCGACCCTCGACTTCATGGGAGCGGTATCCGAGCACGCGCTCGATCGAGGGGCTTTGATAGGTGACGACGCCCTCTCCGTCGAGCACTGTGATCAGGTCGCTGGCATGGGCGACGAGCGAGCGGAAGCGCGCCTCGCCCTGGCGGCGATGGAGGTCAGCCGCGAGGGATGCGCCTTCGACGGCCAGGGAAACCTGGGTCGCGAGGGCACCGAGCGCGTCAGCGAGATCACGCGTGACGCTCTCCGGCGACGAGACAACGAGTGCACCGCGCACGTCGCCCCGGACCGTGAGCGGAGCGACCATCGTCGTCTGTCCCTCGGGGAGCCTCAGGTCGCCGCGCACGTACGCCGGCGGATCCGAATGAAGGACGCGGAGCGATCCGGAACCGTTGCTCAGCCAGTCACGCGTGCCGTCACCCACGAGACCACCGGTGGCGCCGTCGGATGAGGCCTCGACCACGGCCTGGTTCTGCGCGATGAGCACTAGGCGAACCGGTGGCTCCGCTCCCAGCAGCCGATGCACCGCGGAGATCGCGGCCGTCGCCACCTGGTCGTTGCCGGCGGCAGCAACGAGCTCGACGCCCGCTCCTCGCAGTGCGCGTTCGCGCGAGACCACGCGCGCCTCCTGACGGACCAGCCCGGCCATCCTCACGACGACCAGAAGGAAGAGGACCGCCGATGCGACGATGAGAACGAGCACGTCGGGGTTGCCGAGCGACTGGGCAAGCCGGATCCCCGGGGCGATCAGGCAAGCGGCGCCGAGCAGCGTGAGCCTCAACGGCGTCAGCGGAGTGCGCGAATCGGCAGCCGGCTCCTCGAGGGAACGCATGGACGGATGCAGCGCAGCTGCGCCCCAGAGGAGGTAGTAGAAGATCCAGCCGGCGTCGTAGATCAGCTGGTGGTTGTAGGTGTCCTTCAGGAGTGCGAAGTTGTAGGCGGAGTCCGTCGCCATCAGACAGACGATGCTGCTGACGAGCAGCCAGAACGCGGGCGAGCGCTTGCCGGCGTCGACAGCAAGACGAATGGCGGCAGCGAGCAACAGGACGTCGCCGAGCGGATAGGCGACCGACACTGCGTTCGCGAGCAGTGAAAGGTTCTCGAGATGGACGTTCGGCGCAATCAGGAAGACCCAGGAGAGCAGGCCGATCCCGATCGTCAGAATCAACGCATCAATCAGTGCGGCCCGATCAGGGCGCGGGCTTCGCCGTCTGACGAGGATGAACAGGCCGGCCATGAGCACGGGGTACACGAGGAGGTAGAGCGCGTCGCCGATCGAAGGAAAGCCGACGTCGACTCCCAGCAGCTTGGGATAGCTGTACGTGTAGAGGTCGCCGCTGAAGAAGAGGAACTGCCCCGCCGCGAACAGCCACCACGCGGCCCTGGCGGCGGGCTTGTGCATCCGAATGCCGGCGACGATCGCGAGGACCCCGGTCAAGCCGAGGAAGTTGATCAGCGGGCCGTTGCCCGAGAGCCCCGGCGCAAACAGGTAGAGACCCGAGAGGAGGCCGGTGACGGCCAGGTACCAGATCCACGCCCGCTCGCGCGACCAGCCGGGAAGGGCAGACGCCTTCATGCCGCACGCTCCTTGGGCCGCGCAGGCTGAAGGTCGAAGACATTCACCAGGCGTCCGAGGACGTCGATCAACTGGTCGACCTCACCGTCGGTATTCGCATCGGTCATCTGAATGCGGAATCCCACTTCGCTCTTCGGAACGAGCGGATACGCAGCGAGCGTCACGTAGATCCCGTTGTCGAAGAGGAACCGACCGACGGCATCGATGTCCTCCTGTCGCGCGAGCGGCACCTCGATGATCGGGAAGCCCGACCGGTTGGGCGTGTGCACGCCGATCCGGTCGAGGTAGCCGAGCACCTTGGCGGTCTTCCGCCACAGGCCCGCACGGATCGCGTCGCCGCGCTTCTCGTTCACGTCGAGGCCGGCAATCACGGTGGCCAGTGACGCAACCGGAGATGGGCCCGAGTACAGATAAGGCGGCGCGGCGGTTTTCAGCAAGCGCTTCAGGTCCGGGGGGCAGGTGAGGAACGCGGCTAGAGATGAGTAGGCCTTGGACAGACCGGCGACGAGCAAGACATGGTCGTACGTCTCGCCGGCGTAGCGCACAATGCTGTTGCCCCGATTTCCGTAGACACTGAGCTCGTCGTCGCTCCGCTCGCCGATCACCCCGAAGCCGTGGGCGTCATCGACGTACAAGAGCGCGTCGTACTCCCGGGCGAGGTTCGCGAATGCGGGCAGGTCGATCGCGTTGCCCGTCATGCTGTTGACACCGTCGACGCAGATCAAGCGCGGCTGCGGTCCGCCCTCGCGGAGCAAGCGCTCGAGATCCTCCGCGTCTTCGAAGATGAACCTCTTGATCGTCGCGCCGCGGGCGGCGGCCAGCTGGCATCCTTCGTAGATCGTCTTGTGCGCGCGCGATTCGACGTAGATCGTGCCGCTCCCGGCAAGCACAGGGATCACCGACATGTGGATCAGGGTGATCGTCGGTAGGACGAGCGTGTCCGGGGCGCCGACGAGCTCGGCCAGTCGTTCCTCGATCTGCTCGTAGAGGACCGGGCTCCCGAGCAGGCGGGACCAACTCGGATGTGTCCCCCACTTCTCCAGATACGACGGAACCACGTCGATGATCTCGCGCTCGAGATCGAATCCGAGGTAATTACAGGAGGCGAAGTCGGCGAGCCACTTGTCGCCGACCCGGATCATCCGGCCATCGATCTCCTGGATGACCGCATCGGTCATCGGATTGGACCGTTCGAGCTCGGCCAGGTCGTGACAGGCGGCAAGCCACTTGTCGATCCAGGGGAGAGGGGCCGACGCAGGCCGTCGGCTCGCGGACGCGCGCGCAGTCATCCCCCAAGGCATCGACCGCAGCCGGGGGCACCTTTAGGGTCGGATCCGGCCTTCGATGCCAGGAGTCAAGGCCTCAATGGCCCGGCGGATGGGCGGTACTGAGCTCGAACCAGTGACCTCCTGCTTGGAAGGTGAGTGCCCGGAGTGGACTCCAGGCACGGACGCCGTCCTTTGAGCCTCTCTGGGCGAACGTAGGAGGCGCGGATTCCCCAGCCTCCCCACGCGCTACTCACCAACTTGGCGTCAAGCGCTCCAGAGGACCTCGCGGCCCAGTTGCCTCGATTCGGCAGGGGCTCGCTGCCGCCGTCGCCTGAACCCCCTGCGCGGAGTGACCCCGCTGGCGACTGATAAGTGTGACGGGGAGACCGTGACGCCGGCCCGTAATCGTGTAACACCAACTGGTGACATCGAAGCGATCCCGCTCCGGGGTGCGTGGACGGGCAACCGGGGCATCCTTCACTCCGGTCACGAGATCGTCCGCTTCCACGCAAGCGACCTCTGGATCACCTGCGCGCTCGAGTTCCGAGGGCGCTGGCATGAACAATGGAAGCCGCATCACTACACGTTCCTGTATTTCCACGACGAAGCGGTTTCATTTGCTGCCGGACACCGCCCGTGCGCGGAGTGCCGGCGAGATAGCTACAACGCCTATCGCGGGGCCTGGGCCGAGGGGCTCGGGGTCGATGTGCCGTCGGCGAAGTTGATGAACCGGCAATTGCATGGCGAGCGGATCGTTCGCGGGACGCACCGCCGACGTCTTCACCGGCTGCCTTGGGCCGATCTGCCTGACGGTGCCTTCGTTCTGCTTGACACGTCGCCCACCATCGTCATCGGTGACCAACTGACAGAGTGGATTCGTGAGGGATACCGAGGCCTCAGAGCTCGGCCAATACACGGGACCGTCGACGTCATCACGCCGCCCTCGACCCTTGCCGCGTTGCGCGCCGGCTACCGGGTCCAGGTCGATGCTTCTGCGCGTGGGTGAGGCAGAGGCCCTAACCCGCACTAGCTCGTTGAACCAGGCTGCCTTTCGAGTCGTTCATTCACCGCGCGGCTAGCGGACGGTCGGCGCGTCTGACAGGACGGCGCTAGTTTTCAGTCGTCGTAGCTGAGGATGAGGAATAGGAACTCCGCAACGTCATGGACGACCAGTCAGGCAGTAGAACGGTGATCCTCCTTCGGCACGGGAAGTCGAGCTGGTCGGATTCGACACTTGCCGACATCGACCGCCCGCTCGCGCCGCGAGGCAAACACGCGTCGAGGAAGCTTGCCAAGTACATGCGGCGGAAGAGGATCCAGCCCGGGCTTGTCCTCTGCTCACCGTCACTTCGCACCCGCCAGACGCTCGAGGCGGTCGAGTCTTCACTCGGCAAGCGCTGCGCGGTCGAAGTCGTGCCGCAGCTCTACGCTGCCTCGGAAGAGGAACTGCTCGAACGGCTGCAGGCTCTTCCCGAGTCCGTCAGTTCGGTGATGCTCATCGGTCACAACCCGGGGCTACATAACCTCGCGCTTGTCCTCGCTTCGCGGGGTACTGACCTCTCGCAGCTCGAGCAGAAGTTCCCGACCGGTGCGCTCGCGACGCTCGTCGTCCACAGCGAAAGCTGGACCGCTCTGGGCCCTGGCGAGGCAGAGCTCGTCGATTACGTTGTACCCAGGCAGCTGGACTGAGCTCCACCGACCCATGGGCGAGGAGGTGCGTGTGACGACCGACAAATCCGGGCGCACGAGTGCCGGCATCCTGCTCTGGCGCAGCCACAAGGGTCGCCTGGAGGTGCTCCTGGCCCATCAGGGCGGACCTTTCTGGGTCAAGAAGGACATCGGCCACTGGACCATCCCCAAGGGTGAGGTTGAGCCCGGTGAGGAGTTCGTGGCGGTGGCTCGACGAGAGTTCGCAGAAGAAACCGGACACCAAGCCCCTAACCACCCGCTCATCGATCTTGGACAGATCACACAGAAGTCGGGCAAGCTCGTGCTGGGGTGGGCAGTTCAGGGAGACCTCGACCCATCGACCGCCGTGAGCAATACCTACGACCTGGAGTGGCCGCCACATTCAGGCACCGTCCAGACATTCCCCGAGATCGACCGCGTCGAATGGTTCCAGCTCGACGAGGCACGCCGAAGGCTGAAGGCAGCGCAGGTTCCCTTCCTCGATCGGCTTCAGGCGGCCCTCGCACCCGACCGCACATAACCGATCCTTAGCGCAGGATGTTGACGGCGCGTCCCACAAGCAGCTGGACGGCGTGAGCGGCCGACTCGATGACCGTGTCGTCCGCTCGCCCGCTCAGGCCCTGCGTGCCGGAGTCACGGTTGCTGTCGTGCCCGCGTCTACATGCGGCGGCGAGCGCTGCTCACCAATCCACTCACCACGCCGCACCGTGGTGAGGTCCAGGGCGCAGATGGCGGCCTGGCGTCACCGCCGTATGCATAGGGACGCGATGTCCACGCCGTAGACGGGCTGGTAAACCTGGCATCCGATCCGGGCCGAGAAGAAGTCGAGGCTCGTGCTTGTCTCGATCGCGGCCACCGGGGCCACGTCGCGCTCGAGCTCGAGCGCGAGCCGGCTGGCCGCTCGATAGCGCTTCGCGCCCGACAGCTTCGCCACCGCCTTGAGTTTCCGATTGAACACAGGGTCGTTGAAATACGAGGCATTGAGGTTGTCCTTCGGGCCGATCGTGCTGCCGTCGAAAACGTCTCCAAGGATCAACGCTGGGTCGACCGGGAAAGACCATCCGCCGACAGCCAGGTCGAACGGCTCACCGCGTCGTCTGATGCGGGTGAAGAAATCGCCGATTGGGAATTCCTTCACCTGGACGTCGATTCCCAGCGGCTTCAGGTCACGGCGGATGATCTGCGCCTCCTGCCGCCAGAGTGAAAGGTTGGGGGTGTACAAGACCGCTGTTGCGTGTACGCGTCCGGCGATTCGCTTCGCTCGCCGGAGGTCGGGCCCGTTCAATGGATAGAGATGAAAGTCCCTCGCTCCAGTGGTCGACCGTGGAATGTAGTCGTCCGTTGGCTCGCCTGCGTTGAAGGGATTGGCCTCGACGAACCTACGTCCCTGTGCGGCGAGGGTCGGCCGGTCGATGGCGTAGTTCACCGCCCGTCGCAATCGCACGTGCGAGAAGAGAGGCCTGCTCGTGTTCATGTGCAGGAATCGCGCTCCGTTCGCCGCGCTGATGAAGTACTGCTGGTATCCCGCCTTCGCAGCTTGGCTGTCGGGACCGTACGGCGACTCCAACCTTGGTCCCGCCTTGCGCGGCACGCCGTCGGCGGCGTAGTCGGCCTTGCCGCCTTCGATCTCCTTGATTGCACGGGAGCGGTCGACCCCGATCGCGTAGACGATCTGGTCGAGACGGTGCGGGCGGTCACCGTGGTAGTTGGGATTCCGTCGCAGAACCAACTGCTGACGAGGCGTGTACGAAGCGATGTAGTAGGGACCGGCAGAGGGGATGTCGTTGATCCCGCCCGCGGCGGCCGGCGTGTCGCGTGGGACAGCGCAAGCCGAGCCCTCCGCGAGGTGAGTGAGGAACGCGCCGTCCGGCTGTGACAACCTGATCGTAAGCGTGCTTCCATGTGCAACGACCCCGGAGAGTTCGCTCCCTTTGCCGGTGACATATGCCCGGTACCCAGCGATGGCTCTGAGCTTGTTCGCCCATGGCGATTTCAACCGTGGGTTTGTCACCCGTTCGATCGTCGCCTTGAATGTCATCGCAGTGACCGCCTCATGTGACGGCGGGGAGAAGCGGAAGCCAGGGCGGATCCTGAACGTGTAGGTCGTCCCACCGGCGGTCGGAGCAGGAACCGCCTCAGCGACCTCCGGCACGATGCGCGATCCCTCGGGTGCGGGTTTGTCCGGGTACGTGAGCAAGTTCGCACACGTCGCGTAGGAAACCTGCGTAGCAGCAGTCGGGCTGAAGAACGCCGGATCGAGCGACGGGAAGTCGTCCTGAAGGGTGAAGCGTGCGGCGCCGCCCGCCGGCGGTGGCCGCGGAGGTGCCGGCGCGATCGCGACCCATACCTGGCCGGCGGCAGTCGCGAGCGCGTCGGGCGTTCCGCCGAGACGGATCGTCTTGTTCACCTTGCCGGAGTGCGGATCGAGGCGCGTGACCGTGCCGTCGCGGCCGTTCGCGACCCACAGGGCGGTCGGCATGGCGAGGACAGCCGTAGGCCCGTCGCCGACTCGCGTCGTCCCGGCGACGGCGTTCGTCTCGGTGTCGACACGTACGAGCGTGTTGTCACCGGCGTTTGCGACCCACGCGCCCGCATCGTTTACTGCGACCCCGGCCGGCCCGTGACCAACGGGGAATGTCGTCGCCACGAGCGTCGCCGGGTCGATGCGCGTGACGGTGCCGTCGGCGCTATTCGTCACCCAGACGGAGCCCGCGCCGGCAGCGATCGCCGACGGAGCGTTTCCGACGCCGACGGAGCCCACCCGCTGTGCGGAATCAGCGTTGAGTCGCAAGACGACCCCGTCCGGGCTGACAATCCAAATCGACCCGAACGCCGCGAGCGCTGACCGCACCGTTCCGCCGAAGAACCCGGCGGAGGCAGCCGGCGGCCGCGTTGAAGTGACAAGGTCGTACCTCGGATCGATCTTCGAGACGTCGCCGGTGCCATGGGCCACCCAGACGGCTGTCCTCATGGCGGCGAGCGCCGTCGGCGCGCCGCCGATCGGAATGTGTCGCACCACGCGCCGCGACGACACGTCGACGCGCGTCACACTCTGGTCGTCCAGGTTCGCTACCCACAACGCGCCTGCACCCGAAGAGATCGCAACCGGTCGAGCTCCAACCAAGATGGTGTCCCCGATCGAACCGGACGGGTCCAGGGAAACGATCGAGTTCGCTGCGACAGCTGTCTGCGCCGAGCCGCCGAGCACGAGCAGAGGTACGACGACCGCCGAGACGATGATGGCGCCCGCGGCTGAGACGAGAGCAAGGCGCCGCGAGCCGAACCGTGGCCGGGGGATCTCTTCGGCCATGCGAGACAACCGACGCGCCAGGGGCCGCACGGGCATGGTTCCCGGTTCGCGCTCGAGGACTGGGACAGGCGCGGCCTCGAATCTCGCCGCTCGAGGCCCGGGAGAAGGCGCCCCGAGCAGCTCGCCGTAGATCGACTCGGTTTCGGGGGAAGGGTAGGCGCCGAGCTCTGTCGCCAAGAGCCGCCGGCACCGCTCGTACACGCGAAGCGCCTCCGCACGGTTGCCGGCGGCCGCGTGCGCCGCCATCAGATGCCGGTACCCGGTCTCGCGGTACGGCTCGAGGGCGATCGTCTCCTCCGCCCACTTCACCGCCTCCACCTCGTCAACCGAACGAAGGGACGCCTCGGCGAGAGAACTCAGCGCACGGTGGAGGATGTCCGAGAGCTCGCGCCGCTTCGCATCGACCCACGCCCCTTCCTCCCCAGGCAAAAAGGACGGCCGAGCCAATGACGCAGCCCGCGTGCCAACTTCTTTCGCGCGTTCGAGATCGCCCGCGGCCAAGGCTGCCTCCGCCTCCTCGACAGCGTCAGCCGCTGCGAAGACGTCGACCCACGCACCTTCCGGCAGGTTCAGCCGGTAGCACCCGAACGCGCTCGTGAGAGCCATCGCGCCGTCGAGGCCGCACTCCGCGAGTAGACCGCGCAGCTTGCTCATGAGCACGGTCAGCGCCTTTTCCCACGTCGCAGGCGCCGCCTCCCCCCAGAGCACCTCCGCCAGCTCGTCCCGCGGCACAGCTCTGCCCCGCTCGGCCACCAGGCAGGCGAACAGGAGCCGACCCTGCCGCCCCGGGAAACGCTCCTCGCCCACGACCACGCCTTCCGCCTCGATCGCGACGCGGCCCGCAAGGAAAACCCTCAGCTCCGATCCGCTAGGCACTCTCTTGCCGACATCTTGCCTCTATCTAGGGGCGACTTCCTAGCCTCGCTGCATGGAGTCGATGGAGAAGGTGCTTCGGTGCGATTGTGGGTTCGAGGCCAGCGCCGCGCATGAGGACGGCCTCGTCGCCGAGGTCCAACGACACGCGAGGGAGGCACACGGCATGGCGCTGACGCCCGACCAGGCGCTGCTGCTCGCGTTTCGCGCCGAACTGGACGCGACGGCGCCGTCGCGCAAGCCCGGTGGCGAAGCCCTCCACGACCCCTCACAAAACGCCATATCCGACTCAGAGGAGGAGGAATGAAACACCATCGCAAGATGAATCTGAAATCGATTCCGATGCTCGGTCTCGCCGTGTGCCTTGCGGCCGGTGCGTTTCTCGCGAGTGCGACGGCGTCGCCGGTGGCGTCGAGGACGAACGCCGTCTCCGTCTGGAGTGCGAATGCCGGTGAAGCCGCGATCGCCGCGTGCATCTCTCCCGGCGACGACCCGCTTCACGAATCGCGTCTCTACGCCATGACCCACATCGCGATCCACGACGCGCTCAACGCAATCGACCGCCGCTCGCGTCCCTACGCGTTCGATGCCCGAGCGCAAGAGCGAACGTCTCCGGATGCCGCCGTCGCTGCGGCGGCGCGAGACGTGCTGGTCACGCTGCTCGCGCAGCTCGCTGTCCCGCAGTCGTGCATCGACGCGGGCGTCACGAGCGTAGATGCCGACTACGCGGCGGCGCTCGGCGCGATCCCGGACGGCCCCGCGAAGTTCCGTGGTGTCGCGCTCGGCCGCGCCGCAGCAGCAGCGATCCTCGCGCTCCGCGCTACCGACGGCTCCGACACGCCGTTGCTGGTGTTCGACTACCCAGAGGGCACCGCTCCAGGAGAGTGGCGCTTCACGCCCGGTTTCCCGCTCGCATTCGCACCAGGCTGGGCCGACGTCACGCCCTTCGTGCTAAGCGACAGCTCGCAGTTCCGTCCACGTGCGCCCTATCCGTTGACCTCGAGGAAGTACACCGACGACTTCAACGAGGTGAAGCGTCTCGGCGGCGACGGCGACACCACGCCGAGCGAACGCACCCCTGAGCAGACTCAGATCGCGTTGTTCTGGGTCGAGAGCTCGCCGCAGCAGTGGAACCGCATCGCGAGAACTGTCTCCGCTGCCAAGCACCTCGACGCCTGGGAGAGCGCGCGACTGTTCGGCCTGCTCAACATGGCGATGGCGGACGGCTACGTCGGCTCGTTCGACGCCAAGTACCAGGCGTACAGGTTCTGGCGGCCCGTCACTGCGATCCGGCTCGCAGACACGGACGGCAATCCGAACACCGCCGCCGACCCGACCTGGACGCCGCTGGTGCCGACCCCGCCCATCCCCGATCACGACTCGGCACACAGTGTAGAAGGTGGCGCAGCCGCCCAGGTCATGCAGCGCGTCCTCGGGACCGACCACGTCCGCTTCGAGACCTGCAGCCTGACGCTGCCGTCAGGGAGCACCTGCAACGACTCGTCGCCGGTGCTCCGCCGGTACACGAGCCTCTCTCAGGCAGCGGGCGAGAACGGCCTCTCGCGCATCCTCGTCGGGTTCCACTTTCGCAAGGCCGTCGAGGACGGGATCGAGCACGGCCGCAAGATCGGCGACCGCGCGGTCAACCGCTTCATGCAGCCCACAGGCGACAACAAGGACCGCGACTAGCCGGGCGCGCATCGTCAGAACGCCCGCCAACGGGGCCCTGAACCGGGCCTCGTTGCGTTTCGCCGGCGACGGCTCAGCTGCTTGTTACGGCTTTCGCGGGAACAGAGAAGTCGAACCTGTCTCCCATCCGAAAACGAAGGGCCCGCATCAGCGGCACTTCTGCGAGTGGGCGGTGACGGGATCGAACCGCCGACCTCCTGCTTGTAAGGCAGGCGCTCTCCCAGCTGAGCTAACCGCCCGAGGCGGCTCAGAGTAGCTTGCGCCGCCGGCGCCTGGGCTCTGTCAGAAACAGGTCCGCCGTCTGCTCCCGGAGGCCGGGCGGTGGCGGCATCGGTGCGAAGCTCGCGAAGATCTCGGTTGCCGAGGCAAACCGGGTGCTCATCTCACGACACGAAGCACACTCACGTACATGCCGGCCAGCGACGCGCTCGATGCTCGCGCTGTTCGCCGAGAGGTCACCGTCGAGACCTCCACAGTTGTGCCGAGACCGCGTGGCCAGCAACGCCAGTCGGACGGTGCTGTCGAACCAGTCACAGAGACGCGACAGGTTCCAGGCGACGTCGTCCCGCGGTAGCTCGAGCTGCTCAGCGAGCTCACCGACACTGAGGTCGCGACGCACATGAAGGTCGAGCAGGGAGTAGTCCTCGCGCTCGAGGGCTGTCGCCGTGTCCCAGACGAGCTCGATCAATTCCCGGTCGAACGTCAGCGACGGGTCGGAGAGCCTCTCGGCCTCGAGAGCCGTGTAGACGAGGCCCTCGCGCTCCTGGACATCCCCCCTGCGCCGCCGCGGTCGCGCAAGGACCGCATCGCGCGCAATGACGAAGAGCCAACCTCGAACGTCGTGAGGTGCCCCAAGCTCGCGAAAAATGTCCCACGCCCGGGGGAGCGCGTCACTCAGCGCGACGGCCGCAGACGCACGATCGCGAACGGATCGCAGGACGAAATCGAACAGCCCGTCGAAGTCGGGCCTGTAGAGCGACACGAAAGCGTCGCGATCCCCGGTCCGGGTCCGAGCCGCAGGCCCGTCCGGCCGGGCGGATGTGGCTGCCGCAGCCTCCATCTACCAACCTTCCGCAGGGTGTCGGAATGTAGGTCAGCCCCAAAGAATTGAAAGGGGTGACTTCGCATCTCACTCTTCCGCTGCCGCGTGCGGCTTTGCCGCACGCGGCCGAAAACGCTCTCCGACAGGGCGGAGAACGGAAATCCCGCATCCAAAGATCCCGTCGAAGATCATCATGGCCGCGAAGCGGCCGGATCTTCGACGGCCCCGTGAGACCCGGTAGCTTGAGTCGCCGATGGGCATGCGACTCTGGCGGCTCACCCAGACCGGACAGACCGCGCTCGACGGCGCGGGTACGTTGAAACATGGCGGTCGCTACTCACCGCCGGGCGTACCGGTGGTCAACTTCGCATCGGAGGCGGGGCTCGCGGTGCTGGTGGCACTGCGATACGTGCGGGGCGATCCAGCCGACGCGCCAGATGACTACGTGCTCGGTTGGACCGAGATCGATGCGATTCCCGAGCGCGTCCGCGCCGCGGACGGCGATGATGCGATCCGCGACTGGGTGACCTGCTGGCTCGAGGAGCGCCGCAGCGTGCTGGCGGCAGTGCGCTCGCAGGTCCTCCCGGAGGCGGACGTCGTGTTGATGAACCCGCTCCATCACGAGGCCGCCCGAGTGCGGCCGCTCGTCACCCGGCCGTTCAGCTTCGCCGAGTGCCTCCACACTCCGCCGATGCTGGCGCGCTACTCCGGGGAGACCCGCGCTCCGAGATAGCTCTTTCGCCGCCGCGTGCGGCTTTGCCGGACGCGGCCGAAAACGCTCCGACGGTAGGACCTATACAGAGGTCGCGGCGAAGTCATCATGGCCCGGCGGCAGCCGGGCCGGACTTCGCCGCGTGATGCCCCCAGCGGGATTCGAACCCGCGCTACCACCTTGAAAGGGTGGCGACCTAGGCCGCTAGTCGATGGGGGCGGCGGGCCCAGAATAGCCGTGGCGCGCGTCTACACTGACCCGTCGGGGCCGGTAGCTCAGTTGGTAGAGCAGGGGACTTTTAATCCCAAGGTCGCAGGTTCGATCCCTGCCCGGCCCATGGAGGCCGGCGGTCACAATTAGAACCTCTAATCGACCGTCACGGCTCCGAATTGGGAAGTGCCCGGTAGACCTGAGAGCCTTCCGAGCTTCGAGCGGGGCAGGCTCTCGAATCTCGCGCGCGGGGCGACGCCGCAGTCGTCCCTCGCGTTCCCCCCAAACAGAAGCCTGCCCCGCCCGTTGCTCGCCGAAGTTGCCTTAGCGTCGGGTCACGACGCTGCCCGGCTCGCGCCTCTTCGGCGCGCGCGCGGTGACGGGTCCTTCGAGATCGCAGAGACCCCCGCCGCCATTCTTTCTCCGTTCTCCTCGACGACCTCGAACTGCACGACCAGATGCGCACAGCGTCCGACGGGAACTTCTCCCGGCGAGAAGCCGTCACGATGGACGTAGAGCCGCTCGCCCTCATCGGTCAGGATGAAGCCGTGTTCCTTCTGCTCGTTGAACCACAGCATCTTCCCCTGCATTGTGGTCAGCCTTTCGTTGAAGTCGATGCCTGCAAGAAAAGAGATGCGCGCACGTGGCGCGCATCTCCTCACGCGTACTAAGCCACTTGGACGACGTTCTTCGCCTCGGGGCCCTTGGGGCCTTCGGCGGCTTCGAACTCGACCTTCGCACCCTCGGTCAGTGACTTGAAGCCGTCACCTGCGATGGCGCTGTGGTGGACGAACAGATCCTTACCGGCGTCCTCGGGGGAAATAAATCCGTACCCCTTGGAGTCGTTGAACCACTTGACAGTTCCAGTTGCCATAGAAAAAACACCTCCTCTACCAATTCACGAACGGTAGTGGAGGCGCGATTGCCAACCAGTTACTCGCTCTATACAAGCCAGTTTAGCAGCTAGTCGGTCTAACCGGCCCGTACGACGAAGAACGCGATCGCCACGTACTGGCAAGAGACGCCCACGATCGTCAACGCGTGAAAGAGCTCGTGATAGCCGAAAACGGCCGGTAGGGGATCCGGCCGACGGCGTGCATAGACGATCGCGCCGGCGGTATAGGCGAGGCCGCCGACGATGAGCAGGGTCACCGCCGCCGGATGCAGATGTTCGATCATTTGCGGAAGCACCACGACTGCCACCCAGCCGAGCGCGATGCCGATTGCAGCAGCAAGCCATTTAGGCGCGGCAACCCACACGAACTTGAGCAGAGTCGCTGCAATCGCACCGGCCCAGACGATCGTGAGCACGACCGGGCGCCAGGCCCCCTCCAACACGAGCAGCGCCACAGGCGTGTACGTGCCCGCGATCAGGAAGTAGACGCCGGCATGATCGATACGGCGTAACCAGAGACGCGCTCGCGGCTTCCACGTCACGCGGTGATAGAGCGCACTGGCTCCGAAGCACGCGACGACTGACGCTGCAAAGACTGCGGCGGAGACACGTGCGCGTCCCGCGTGCGCGCCGACGATCAAGATCGGTGCGATCACGACCGCAATGAAGAAGGCGATTTGATGGAGAACGCCGCGCAACTTCGGCTTCTCGGGCTCGACGTCGCTCAGCAACTCGATGCTCTGCGTACTAATGGTTCACGGGCCGAGCTGTTGTTCTTGTTCTTGTCCTTCTACCTGGTCGTCCTGTCCCTCTGGAAGATCGCCGTCGAGCACGGGCTCTGCCTCTCCCGCGAGTCGTTCGGCTGCCGCGTTCTGCTTCTTCTCCTGCTTGAGAGCGCGCTTTTCCTTGACCCTCCGCTCTCGTTCCATCTTCGCAAACGTCTGCTGTCTCTTAGAGCCCATCTAGCTCCTTTCACGGCGGTGATGAAAGGAATGTCTAGGGACCGCCGGACGTCACCATAGCCTGAACGGCGCGCGCGCGGCGACTTCAGCTCTACGAGAACGGGCCGCCGTCGAAGTGGCGGAAGCCCTCGCCGTGTCGCCCGAACCGCGGCCCGGCATCGCCGGTCGAGTTCAGCAGGTCGGTGATCCGCTGCTTCAACCGGGTCAGCATCGCGTCTGCTTGGGCTTGGGTGATTCGTTTGGCCGAGACGGCCGTGTCGAGCTTCTGCTTCGCGTCGGAGACGAGTGCGGCGACGAGGCCGTCGGCCGTCTTGCCGTGGTCCTTCGCCACCTGTGCAAGGCTCTTACCGCTCTCGAGCTGCGTTCGAAGCTCGGTCTCTGTCACGCCGATGTATCCCGCCGCGGCATCGAGACCGCCGAAGAAGCCGAAGTGGTGACCGCCCGCCCGGTGAAGGCCGCCGATCAACGGGAAGTCACCCGACTCGAGACGCTGCTTGAGGGCTGCGCCTTGTTCCTTCGTCAATCGCCCGGTGGCGACCGCTGCATCCACTTGGTTGGCAAGCGCTTGCTTGAGTGCGCCGCTCAGCTTGCTCGACGGGATGCCGAGTTGTTTCGCTGCATCGTCGATGATCGCTTTGCTTTCCTGGCTCGGAGAGCCGGCACCGGATGCGGCGACGGCAACTCCGCCGCCTGCGGCGGCAAGCAGCGTCGCCGCGCCGATGAAGATCGTTTGCTTTCGGGTGAGTTTCATGGTCCGAAGGGAACCAGTCAGCCTTAAGAGCCCGCTAAGAAGTTCCTAAGAACTGCCGTTCAAGCGGAGAGTCATGCGAGTGCCGCCGCCGTCGGCCGCTTCGGCGACGACCTCCCCGCCGTGCGCAACGGCGACCTGCCGGACGATCGCAAGTCCGAGGCCCGAGCCCGGCCGGCCACGGGCGGAGGGAGACCGATAGAAACGGTCGAAGACGTGAGGGAGGTCTTCCTCGTCGATGCCGGGCCCGTGGTCACGCACACTCAGCGCGCCGTCGCGCACGGCGACCTCGACGTCGCCGCCCGGCGGGCTCCACTTCGCGGCGTTGTCGAGCAGATTGGCGACTGCGCGCTCGATCGTCGACGGCACTCCCTGCACGGTCGACTCCTGCAGATCGGTTGTGAAGGTGACGGCGGGACGGTTCCGCCTCGCGCGCTCCACCGCCTCGGAGGCGACGAGATCGAGCCGCACCTCTTCCGCTTCCAGGGTCTGCTGCTCGCCACGTGCAAGGTCGATCAAGCCGGAGATCAGCGTCGTCATCTCGGTCAGCTGGTCGACGACGTCGGCAAGCAGCCGCTCTCGTTCTCCGCTCGGCAGCTTCCGCTCACTCGCGAGCACCTCGATGTTCGTCCTGAGGCTGGTCAGCGGTGTCCGCAGCTCGTGCGACGCGTCTGCGACGAGCTGGCGCTGAGCGCGCGATGACTCCTCGAGCGCACCGAGCATGGTGTTGAAGCTCCCGGCAAGCCTGCTGAGCTCGTCACGGCCGGTTACTTCGATTCGGTCCGACAGGTCTCCCGTCTCGGTCACGTTCTCCGTCGCCGTGGTGAGCCGCCGAACGGGGGCGAGTGCGGCTCTCGACACCGCCAGCCCGAGTGCGGCTGCGATCGCAATTCCGCCACCAGCAATCAGGATGAGCAGGTTCTTGATGCGACCGAGCGAATGGTCGACCTCGGTCAAAGAGCGGGCGACCTGGACTGCGCCTCCTGGACCGAAGGGAAACGTCAACATCCGAAGATGTACTCCGCGTACGTATGCGTCGCTGAAGAACGCGCCACGCTCGCCTCGAGCAACAGCGGTGACGTCGTTGTTTACCGGCAGCGACACCGATTTCGACGCGCCCCGAGTGAAATAGATCTTCCCGTTTGCGTCGACGCCTTGCGGATAGACCGTCGCGCCGCCGAGCTCGCTGATCGGAGCCCCGAAGTGCTCGAAGTCGTGGACAGGGGAACCGAGTACCTGCGCGGCGTTCGTCCTGAGCGAATCGTCGACGGTGGACCGCAACTGGTCGCGGACGACGAAATAGATCACGAACGACGCGGTCAGCACCGCGAGCGCAACGGCGGCAGCGGCAACCAGCGCGAGACGGGCGCGGAAACTCACGGCTCTCGCAGCGCGTACCCGACCCCGCGCACCGTTTGGATCAGACGAGGCTTCCCGCCCTCTTCGGTCTTGCGGCGCAGATAACCGATGTAGACGTCGAGCGAGTTCGAGGCGAAGCCGAAGTCGTAGCCCCAGACACGTTCGAAGATGATCGACCGCGTCAGCACCTGACGTGGGTTCGTCAAGAAGAGCTCGAGCAAGGCGAACTCGGTGCGGGTGAGCTCGATCAGCTCGCCGCCACGACGAACCTCACGAGTTCCCGGGTCGAGCTCGAGGTCCGCAAAGCGAAGGGCCTCGTCGGTCGTCGGAGACGTCCGGCGCAGGAGCGCGCGCACGCGGGCGACGAGCTCTTCGAGCGCGAACGGCTTCGTCACGTAGTCATCCGCCCCCGCGTCGAGTCCCGCGACACGGTTCTCGATCTCGTCCCGTGCCGTGAGCATCAGGACCGGGACGTGGTTACCGCTGCGGCGCAAACGCCGGCAGACTTCGAGCCCGTCGACCACGGGCATGAGCACGTCGAGAATGACGGCGTCTGGCTGAACGTCGCCGTTTGCCTGGAGGCGGTCAAGAGCCTCGTTGCCGTCGGCGGCGAGCTCGATCTCGTACCCCTCGAGCTCGAGAGCGCGCCGCAGGGATTCCCGTACGGCCCGTTCGTCGTCTACGACCAGGATCTTCACGGGCCCTATTGTGCTCGCTGAAGCTGAGAGAGAGCTAAGAGGTCGGTGCTAAGGCTTCGAGACCGTGAGTTGGACGCGGCCGCGGCCGCTCAGCGCGTTCACCCGCACCCGGTAGCTCCGCGCGCCGCAGACCGTCGTGCCTCGGGAGACGATCCGGGCCGACACGGTGTGGGCGACACGCTTGGCCCCGGCGTACACGTCGAGCCCGAGGCGCATTCCCGCCGACGGCCGGAGCGTCACCTTCAGCGACCCATCGAGCGGTGTGGCGATCGTGAACGTGCGCTTCCGAGTCGCCCGCGTGAACGTGGCCGTCTGTGTGGTCACGGTGTCGTGCGTCCACGGATTCGTCACGTCCTGTTCTGCGGCGGCGAGGTCGGCGGCCGTGGGATACATCGCTTCGGAGACGATCTCCCACGGCGTCTCGGCGCGACCGGCTTTACGCTCGTTGAGCACCCGGTAGGTCTCCGCCCAGCCCTCACCGGGATTCTCGGTGTACTGGACCGGATCCTCGGCTCCGGGCACGAGCACGCCGCTCTTTGCCTTGGCGCACACCTGCATCGCGGAGGCCCAACGCTTCGGGCCCCAGTCCAGCGCCAGCCAGGGGGCATCCGAGCGGTTGGCCGCAACGTGGTGTCCGTACTCGTGCGTGATGACCGCCTCTGCGGAGAGGTCGGTGCCCGGGTCCTCACCCGGTGTGTAGAGGAAGGCGCCTTGCGCGCTGTAGCAGGCGACTGCATCGCTTCCGCACGTGCGCGCGATCTGCGAGGGAGTCGCGATCAGCACCGTGACGGTCGAGAGCTCGGAACCGTGGACGAGCGTGCCGAGAAAGTCGGCCCAGCGCTGGCCGAGAGCAGGATCGACCGGGTAGCTGTTCGAGGCGTACACCGTCACGGATTCACCTGTCGCAATCCGGTACTGCCCACCCCAGAACCCGTTGGGAACCGCGGTCAGCGCAACCTGCTTGTCGGTGATCGGACGGAAAGCCCGCGCGATCTGATCGACCTGAGGAGACTGGAGACTTCGCTGCGGTTTCGACTGTGCCGCCGCCGCCGTCACAAGGGCGGTCGCGACGGTGGCGGCGCACAGGACCAGCACACGGGCGGAGGGGGAACGTGCCGCCCGTCTGAGACTTCGCGAATGGAGGGTCGTTTTGGGTTCCATGTCTCGCGAGGTCACTGCGTCGAAGTTGCCACTAAGCCCTAAGACCGTCTTAAGACGGTCGTAAGGAGTTTGTGAGATCCAGTCTTAGCGAGTTCTTACTCGTTCCTCAGCCGGATCTTAGACACAGCTGGTCAGATGGCCGGCATGACACCAACACCCCGAACGACTCGCACCTTCTCCCTGGCGGCCGCAGTCGTCGCCGGCGCCCTGATCGGCGCCGGCGGCGGTGCGGCGACCTACGCCGTCCTCAAGCCAGCCGACAGCAAGACGGTCGTGCGGCAAGTCACTGTCGCGGACTCCCAGCCCGCATCGACCGGCAGCGGCCTGTCCGTTTCGTCGATCTACCAACTCGCACGGAAAGGCGTCGTCGAGGTCAGCTCCGCTCAGGGGCAGGGCTCGGGCTTCGTCTACGACGCGAACGGCCATGTCCTCACCAATCAACACGTCGTGTCCGGCGCGAGCTCGCTGACGGTGAAGCTCTGGAACGGCAAGACGTACGGCGCCCACGTCGTCGGGACCGATGCATCCACCGACCTCGCAGTGCTCAAGATTTCCGCGCCGGCGTCCGAGCTCTTCCCGCTCACGCTCGGCGACTCGGGCAAGCTCGTCGTCGGCGACAACGTCGTCGCGATCGGGAGCCCGTTCGGTTTGGAGGAGACGGTCACATCCGGAATCGTCAGCGCCCTTCACCGCGAGATGAGATCACCCAACGGCTTCGCGATCGACGACTCGATCCAGACCGACGCAGCGATCAATCACGGCAACTCCGGTGGCCCGCTGCTCAACGCACAGGGCAAGGTCGTCGGCATCAACTCGCAGATCGAGAGTGACTCCGGAGGCAGCGACGGCGTCGGCTTCGCGATTCCCTCCAACACGGTCCGCTCGATCGCCTCGCAGCTGATCTCGAACGGAAAGGCGCAGCACGCCTTCCTCGGAGTGCTCCTCCGCGACTCCTCCACAGGCCGAGGCGCGACGATCGCTCAGGTGCGCGCAGGCACGCCGGCCGCAGCAGCAGGGTTGCGCGCCGGAGACAGCGTGACCGCGGTCGCCGGTCGGTCGATCGCCTCTGCGAGCGAGCTCCGGGCCGCGATCAACGCACATCGCCCGGGCGACCGAGTCTCGCTCACCTATACGCGCGGCGGCAAGAGCCACACGGTAAGCGTCAAGCTCGCCAGTCGCCCGAGCTGAGCGTCGGCTAAGACGGGCTCTGGTACGTCTTCGACATCGCCTGCAGCAACTTCCAGGCGATCGAGCCGTGCGTCTCGACGAGGGGCCGGAACTCCCAGGAGGTCAGGCCGTAGCAGCGCAGCTCGGTGTCGGCAGTGATCGTCGCAGTGCGGGCGCTCTCGTTCAGCAGCGCCACCTCGCCGAAGTAGTCACCCGGGCCGAGGCGGCGGCGCTCGTCTCCCCCGACGGTCACGGTCGCCTCGCCGTCCTCGATGACGAAGAACCCGACGCCGGTCTGGCCCTCGGACGTCACCGTGTCGCCGGCATTGAACGTGCGCTGCTTCATGGACGAGGCAATCCGATCCAGCTCCTTCCCGTCCAGGTCGGAGAAGATCGGAACCCGCTTGAGGAGATTGGCGGCGCCCTCTGGCACGTGAGGACTATGCCACACTGAGCGAGTGAAGCTGACGGTCGTCGGTTGCTCTCCTGCCTGGCCCAACCCAGGCGGCGCGCAGTCCGGATACCTCGTCGAGGGGTCGGGGCGGGTCTTGCTGGACTGCGGTCCGGGCGTTCTGCCCCGCCTGCGCGAGCAGGAAGGCTGGCCTCATGTCGACGCGATCGTGATCACGCACTTCCACCTCGACCACTGGGGCGACCTGGTGCCCTGGACCTTCGGCTCGATGTTCGGCCCGGGGCGCGAGCTGCCGGCCCCGCAGCTCTGGCTCCCGCCGGGCGGCCGGACGCAGCTCGGGGATTTCGGCGAGCGGCTGGGCTTTGCAGGCATGTTCGACGCGTTCGAGCTCCGCGAGTACGTGGAGGGCGAGTCCTTCGAGGCGGACGGCCTCACGATCACGCCCGTACGCGTCCCGCACTACCAGCTGCAGACCTACGCCCTCCGCGTCAGCGACGGCAAGGCGACCCTCGCCTACTCCGGTGACTCGGCGCCGAGCCCGCACCTGGCCGAGGTCGGCCGCGACGCAGATCTCTTCCTCTGCGAGGCGACCCTGAAGGAGAGCAATGAAGGCCCCGACGGTCTCCGCGGGCACCTATCTGCCGAAGAGGCGATCGCCGCGTTCGAGGATTCCGGCGCGCGGCGCCTCGTGATCATCCATCGACCGTCCGAGCTGCCGCTCCCCGAGGGAATCGAGCGCGCCGCCGACGGTGACGTGTACACGCTCTAGCCGGGCAGCCTGAAGGCGAGCTCGCCGAGACGGCGATAGCCCTCGACCGACGGGTGGTCGCCGTCGGAGGTCCACTCCTCACGCATGCGCCCGGGCCGGTGGGGATCTTCGAGGGTGTCGTGGAACGAGAGCAAGGTGACGTCCTCCGTGCGCGCAATCTCCGAGATCAGGTCGTTGAGCCGTCGGATCTTCAGCTTCGCGTCGGGCCAGCCGTTGTTCCAGGGGAGGAGGTCGACGAGGAGGACCCGCAGTCCCAGCTCCTTACCGCGCCGGACCATCGTGCGCAGGTTCTCTGCGGCGGCAGCGACCGAGCGGCCCTGGGCGATGTCGTTGATCCCGCCCTGCACGACGAGCACGTCCGCGCCGTCGGCGCACTCGTCGAGGCGCGCCCTGATCTCGTCGGTTCGCTGACCATGGATCCCGCAGTTGCGAAACTCGAGCCGAGCGTCCGCTCGCGCCGCCCAGTGTTCCCACTGGCTCGTCTCGTCGCCGCCCTTGCGAGAGTCGTAGCCGGGCGAGCCCTCCGAGATCGAGTCGCCGAGGGCGACGACGACGATCAGCTCAGCTGCGTGGATCCGTCTGCTCCGCGACCTGTTCGGGCACTCCGTGGTCCTTCTCGACGACGTCGTAGCCCTTGCGCTTGCCGACGACGGTCTCGACCCCGGGAGTCTCGTGGCCGGGATGCACCGCGAACTGGCGAGGGTCGGAGCGGAGCTGCTCGTACTCGGCGTGGCTCATCGTGATGCGTTGGACACACGCAGCGTCACCGCATTCGCAGACGAGATCGAGCGGCTCCGACTTCAGGTCGAACGTTTCGACGAGGCTTTCGATGCGCTCGTTGACCTCTCGGAACACCGCCTCGTTCAGCCCGATCTGTTTCTCGCGGGCGCTCATGAAACGTCCTTCTCGACGACGACGTATCCATCCGCCCGAGCCACAACCTCCCCGAGCGGCTCCTCGGCCTGTTCGTGCCCTGTGACCGTGAAGAAGTAGTTCGAATTCGCACGCACCGCTTCGTATTCGCTCGGAATCATGCGCACGATTGTGGTGCAGTCCAGGTCCGGGCACTCACAGAGGAACGGGATCCGTTCCATCGGCTCGTCGTATTCGGACGCCTTGGCACGGATCATTTCATTTGCAGCGCGAAAGGTCAGATTGTTCTGCACGATTCGTTCCTCGGTCTCGCTCATGGGCTGCGCCTCTATTTGCTCGGCGCGTGCGTAGCTAAACGTTGCGCGGCTTCAGGGCATCCGGCAGGACTTCGACCAACTCGGCCGGGAACTCCTTACCCGGACGGATCTCGCGAACGAGGTCGTGGAGCTTCATGCGATGCGTGCGCGCCGCGCGCCTGATTATCTGAAAGGCCTCCTCGGGCTGCAGGCCGTATCGCTCGGCCACGACTCCCTTGGCCTGCTCGATCGCGACCCTGGACTGGAGCGCGTGCTCGAGCTGTGCGCGCCGCTCATAGGTCGCCTGGGTGACCGCGAGGAGCCTGCCGATCGCTGCAGATGCCTCCTCGCTCGTGCCGTCGCCGAGAGTCTCGATCGCCTGCATTTGGGCCCGATCCTGCAAGGCGACGATTTTAGCCGCGATTCCGACCGGGCGAAGCGAGCGCTAAACTGAAGATCAGACCGAGGGCGATCTCGCACTCCTGATGGACATTTCCCCCGGCCGAAGTTCCTTCGGCTACCAAAGGGGAAGTGATGTCCAGACAGCAGGAAGAACGAGAGCGCAGAGCAGCGCAGAATCAGCTGCTCTTTCGGGCAGTCAACGAACAGATCGTCGGGATGACGGAGAACTTCCGTTCGGACCTCTCGGACATCAACCTCGTCTGCGAGTGCTGGTCCCCTTCGTGCACCGGGACGATTCGGTGCCGGCTCGAGGAGTTCGAGCTGCTCGACCGGACCGGGAACATGTTCATCGTCCTCCCGGGCCATGAGGACTTGCTGGTGGAGGACGTCGTCGACGCCTCCAACGGCTACGTCGTCGTTCGCAAGCGCGACCTGGCGGCTCGAATCGTGGAGCAAGCCGAGGCGCGCTAGCGACGCGGCTTCAAATCGACGACGAGCTCGCAGTCGAGCGCGTCGGCGATTCGAAGCAGCGTGTCGATGCGCGGAGGCCTGCCGCCACGTTCGAGTCGGGCGATCGCGGACTGCGTCGTGCCGACCAGCTCGGCCAGCTCGCGCTGCGATAGTCCGCGTTGCTGGCGCAAATCCGCCACCTGATCCGCCACTGCAGCGAAGAACCAGCCGCGGTCGGCTGTCCGAATCCGTTCCTGCAGGCGCTCGAGGGCGCCCTTGCTGGTACTGCGCGGCATCGCAGGGATGCTATGTCATGCGCTCGTGGCGGGCGAGAGCTAAGCCAGGAGCGTGCGGTGCCGTTGTAGAGCCGCCAGCACGACGTCTACGTCTTCGACGGTGTTGTAACAGTGTGCCGAGATGCGCAGGTTGTCGTCGCGGTCCGACGTGACGATGCCTTCCTCGCCGAGCTTCGAGACGAGCGCCATCGCATCGGTGGACTTGACGCAGACCAGCGCCCCACGTCGTTCGGGAGCGCGCGGCGTCACCACCTGTGCTCCGAGCTCGTCAAGGCCGTCGATGAGGTGGGCGTTGAGGCGCAGCACGTGCTCGCGCGTCTCTGCGACACCGATCTCCTGCATCAGCTCGATGCCTGCGATGCCCGCGTAGATCGCGGGGATCGGCGGCGTGCCCGATTGGAAGCGCGCGGCGGTGTGCGCCGGCGAATAGTCGGTGTGATCCATGGCGAAGATGTTCTCGTCGGCGAACCAGCCGGTCTGCGTCGGCCGCACGCGTTCGATGAGGTCCCGGCGGCAGTAGAAGAATCCGAGCCCTGCAGACCCGAGCAGATACTTGAGCACACCTGCGCCGAGGAAATCGACGCCGAGCTCGGCAACGTCGACCGGAAGCGAGCCGATCGCCTGGAAGGCGTCGAGCAGGACGAGCGCTCCGCGTTCGTGCGCGAGCTCGACGACGGCGGGCACGTCCAGCATCGCGCCGTTCCTGTAACAGACGTGCGTAAGAGCGACGATCAACGTGTCGTCGTCGATCGCGTGTTCAAAGTGCTCGATCGGGATCGTCCCGTCGTCTGCCGCCTTGACGTGCATGACACGCCCTCCCCGCGCCTCCTGCGCGTGCCAGATCTGACCGATTGTCGGGAACTCCCAGTCCGTGAGCACGACCTTCGACCGCTGCGTGAAACGAAGACCGCTCGCGAGCGCGCTGACTCCCGCCGAGAGCGACGTCGTCACGGCGATCTCGTCTGCACCTGCGTTGACGAGCCCGGCGAAGGCGGTGCGGGCGGCTTCCTGCCGCTCCACCCAGTACTCCCACGGCGCGCCCTTGTCGTCCCAGTCCTCGAGGTACTGCTCGTAGGCCGCGCGCACCGCGTCTGACAGCGCGCCCTGCGAGCACGAGTTGATGTACACCTGCCGCTCGAAGATCGGAAACCGGTGCCGGCACCGAGCCGCGAGCGAGGCGGCCTCAACGGCCAAGGTAGGCCTTCCTCAAGTCCTCATGGGCAAGCAGCACTTGTGCAGGCCCTTCCAGTACCAGTCGCCCGGTGGAGAGCACGTAGCCGCGGTCTGCGATCGAGAGCGCCATGTTCGCATTCTGCTCGACGACCAGCATCGCGACGCCGGACTGATGCACCTGCTGGATGATCTCGAAGCTTCGCTCGACGAGGATCGGCGCCAGCCCCATCGACGGTTCGTCCATGAGGAGCAGCTTCGGACGCGCCATCAGGGCACGACCCATGGCGACCATCTGCTGCTCGCCCCCGGAGAGCGTCCCCGCGAGCTGCGCCCGTCGCTCGTAAAGCAATGGGAAGAGTGTGTAGACGCGCTCGAAGTCTTCCTTCCGCCCCTTCGTGTCCCGGATCAGGTACGCGCCCATCTCGAGGTTCTCGAGCACCGTCATCGGCCCGAAGAGCCGGCGGTTCTCCGGGACGATCGCCATCCCCTTCTGGATCCGATAGCTGGTCGTGCGGCCGGTCACCTCCTCGCCGCGGAACTCGACGGAGCCGTTACGGGGCTTCACGAGGCCGAGGATCGTCTTGAGCGTCGTGGACTTTCCCGAAGCGTTACCGCCGAGCAGCGACACGAGCTCGCCTTCGCGCACGTTCAGGTCCAGGCTCTCGAGGATGTGGATCTCTCCGTAGTACGTGTCGATGTTCTTCAGCCTGAGGAGATCCGGGGCGCCGTTGGTGCTCATTTTGTCTCCGCCCTTCGCAGGCCGAGGTATGCCTCGACGACCCGCGGGTCGGTCGCAACTGCTTCGAATGAGCCTTCGGCGATCTTGACGCCGTGGTCGAGGGCGATGACACGGTCCGAGATGCCTTCGACGACGTGCATGTCATGCTCGATCACGAGGATCGTGTACCCGCCGTCATCTCGGAGCTTGCCGATCAGCTCCGTGATCTCGTGCGTCTCCCGCGGGTTCATGCCGGCGGCCGGTTCGTCGAGCAGCAGGATGCGCGCCTGTGTCGCCATGGCTCGCGCGATCTCGAGTCGTCTCCGGTTTGCGTAGGAGAGGCTGTAGGCAGGCTGATCCCAGCGATAGCCCATCAGCCTGTCACCGAAGAACGACAGCTTCTCCTCCGCGAGCCGGTTGATCTCCTTCTCTTCGCGCCGCGCTCCGGGGGTGCGCACCATCGAACGGAGGATGCCGACTTTCGTATGGCCGTACTGCGCAGCCATGACGTTCTCCTTGACCGTCATGTTCAGGAAGAGACGCAGCGTTTGGAATGTACGAGCGACGCCGCGCTCGGTGATCTTGTGCGGCGCGACACCGACGAGGTTGTTCCCCTCGAACTCGATCTCGCCCGAGTCGGGTCGGTAGATGCCGGTGATGAGATTGAAGAGCGTCGTCTTGCCGGCTCCGTTCGGGCCGATCACGCTGACGATCTCGTGCTCCTTGACGACGAGATCGAGGTCCGCGATCACTCGCAGGCCGCCGAAGGACTTGTCGACGCCCCGAAGCTCGAGCAGCGTCACGTCGCGCGTCACACGATCTCCACGGTTGCGGTGCCGAAGAGTCCCTGCGGCCGCACGTTCATGAGCACGACGAGCACTGCGCCGAGCAGGATCAGTCGCGTGGCTCCGCCGATCTGTACGAGCAGCAGGTTCTCCCAGACAAACATGACGAGATATAAGAGTGGTGGCAGCAGCACGGCCCGCCAGAGCCGGCCGAGCTGCGGATAGATCACGATCGCGGCGATCATCACGATGTAGGCGACGTCCACGATCTTCACTGGGTTCTTGGGAAAGAGCATCCAGTGGTCAAGGCCTCGCGGCAAGAAACCCGAGCCGATCGACTCGCCGTCGACGAGCCGCGGATACGCCGCTGCAGCGATCGCGTGAACCGCAAACCCGAACGCGACCAGTCCGGCCAGCTGAGCGGCGAGGAGGCGCCACGGGCGCACCTTGACGAGGAGCGCAATGAGAATCGCGCCGTAGAAGAGCGGGCGGGCGTTCGCCGAGGAGCGCAGCAACTCGGGAACACTGCTCACGATGATGGCACCGACGACGATTCCCATGATGCTCCCGAAGCCGCCCAGGATCATGATCGCGTAGATCGTGATCAGCAGTCCGACGTCATAGTCCCCGGGCAGGGCCGCCGTGGCGATCGTGCCGTAGATCGCACCCGTCAATCCCGCAACCGCCGCGCCGAAGACGAACGCGAGCAGCTTCAGCCGGTTGACGGGGATGCTCATTACCTCGGCGGCCAGGGGATCCTCCCGCAGCGCGCGCCAGGCGCGGCCCGTCCTCGATTCGTTCATGTACATCAGCAGGACGAGGACGAGCGCCACCGCGATCAGCAGCAGGTAGTACTGCTTCATCGTCGAGTCGATCTTGTAGCCAAAGAAGTTGAACGGGTCGATGTTGGCGATCCCGTTCGAGCCGCCGGTGAGGTCGACGTGGCCGACGAAAGGAAAGCTGATCCGGTTGGCGTTGTTGACGAAGACGACGAACGCCTGGCCGAAGAACAGCGTCAGGATTGCGAGATAGTCGCCAAGGAGACGACGAGATGGAAGCCCGACGAGGAGGCCGACCACCGCTGTGGCCAACACCACCACCGGGATCGCGAGCTCAGCCTGCCAGTGATAGCCGAACTGTGGCGACGCGAGGATCGCATAGAGGTATGCCCCGCACCCGAAGAACGCGACGTAGCCGAGGTCGAGGAGCCCGGCAAAGCCCACGACGATGTTGAGGCCGAGCGCGAGCAGCGCATAGACGAGCGTGAACAGCCCGTACCGGAACACGTTGCCCTGCGACGTGACGAAGGGGAAGAGTGCGGCCGGGATTGCGAACACCAGGACCCGCGCGGGTGCGGGCAGCCGATCCCACCCCTGCAGAACGGCGCCTCTGATGCCGGTGTAGCGCTCACGCTTCCCTTCGACGCTTGCGACCCACTCGTCGACTCCGATTCTGGGGCTGTCCGGAGGCTCTTCCATCACACTTTCGTGATCGCCGCCTTGCCGAACAGGCCGCTGGGTCGGATGAGGATGACGAGAATGAGCAGCGCGAACACATAGAGGTTCTGGAACGTCGAGCCCTGCGGGAGATAGCCGGTGGCATACGACTCCGCGAGCCCGACGATCAGCCCACCGACCATCGCGCCGGGAATGCTGCCGATGCCTCCGAGCACCGCTGCCGTGAAACCTTTGAGCCCCGCGATGAAGCCCATGAAGTGGTAGATCTGCCCGAACACGAGGCCGAACATCACGCCCGCCGCGCCGGCAAGGGCCGACCCGATGAAGAACGTCACCGAAATCACCCGGTCGACGTCGATTCCCATCATCGACGCGGCCTCACGGTCGAACGAAGTCGATCGCATCGCCTTGCCCAGCCGTGAGCGTGCGACAAAAACGGTGAGAGCGATCATGAGCAGGATGGCCAGGACCACCGTCAGCAGCTGCGTAACCGAGAAGAAGAGCTGGCCGATGTTGAAGGTCTTCACGCCGATCAGATCGAACGTGCCGTAGTCCCGGAAGCCCGCGCCGAAGATGAGCAGAGCGCTGTTCTGGAGGAAGATAGACACCCCGAGCGCGCTGATCAGAGGTGCGATTCGAGGCGCGTTTCTGAGCGGCCTGTAGGCGAAGCGCTCGATCGCGACGCCGAGCACCCCGCAGGCGACCATCGAGACGATGAACATCACGAACAGGACCGCGGCTCCGCTGATCGTCGGGTTCAGCGGCCCACCAAGGGCATGCAGCGTGTACCAGCCGACGAATGCGCCGATCATGTAGACGTCGCCGTGGGCGAAGTTCAGAAGCTTGAGGATCCCGTAGACCATTGAGTAGCCGAGCGCGATGAGCGCGTACAGGCTGCCGAGCGTCAGCCCACTCACCGTCAGGTCGAAGAACAGGCTCCAATTCACGGGCGAAATCTCTCACAGAACGAGTGCGGCCCGTCTTGAGACGGGCCGCACTCTCTTCGATCTGGTCTTCTCCCCGCCTACCCCGCGATCGGGACGAAGTCCTTGCCGTTCGACTTGTAGAGGCCGAACTTGTGCAAGGTGGACAGATCGCCGTTGCGGTTGAAGCGGAGCGCAACGCCGATCAGCGACTTCGCAGCCGGGATGTTGGTCGACCTGATCGCCGCCCGGACTGAAGCCCGGGTGGCCGAGCCCTTCTTGCAGGCCCGGTCGATCGCGGTCGCAATGACCTGCGTGGCCGCATACGTCGGAGCACCGAAGTACTCCCCGTCGCCGCCATGTCCCTTCTTGAAGCCCGCGATGATCTTGGACTTCGGATTCAACGGGAAGTTCGTGTCGTAGACGTGCGCCCCGACACCAGCGAACGATGAGTCGTACAGGCCGTCGGCACCCATCAGCTTGATGGTTCCCTTGCCTGCGGCCTTCATCTGGTTGCCGAACGCCTGACCCTTCGGCGGAAGCTGCCACGGGATGTAGACGATCTGCGTGTCGCGCGCGATCTTTGCGATCAGCGACGAGAAGTCCGACTGCTGCTGGCTGACGCCGTCGCGGCTGACAGTAGCTCCAGCCGCCTTCAGCCTCGCCTCAACGGCATCGGCCAGGCCTGTGCTGTAGCTCTCCTGGTCGTCGATGATGTACACGCGCTTGTACTTCAGCTTGTTCAGGATGAAGTTCGCAGCCGTGGTGCCCTGGACTGCATCCGGTGGGACTGTGCGGAACATGTAGCCGGTCCGCGTTCCGTCCGTCGTGAGCGACGTTCGGGTCGATGAGCCGGACACCCACGCGAGGCCGGCGTCCTTCAGCGACTTCGTCACTCCGACGATCTCGTTGCTTCCTGCAGGTCCCACGACTCCGAGGACGTTCGAGCTGCCGGCGAGCGCCTGCGCGCCCTTCAGCGCCTCAGCAGTGCCCGTCGGGGCGCCCAGCTGGGTGTCCTCCGTCTGGAGCTTGAACTTCGTCTTGTGGGTCTTGTTGTACGTCGCGACGTAGTACTGGGCCCAGTGGACCTGCTGGATCCCGATCGACGCTGCGGGACCTGTCACTGGAGCCATGAAGCCAATCGTGCGGGTCTTGCCGCATTTGACCGACGCGGCGGCGCTACCCGCGTCTGCCGCCGGTGCGGCAGCCCGCTCGGGTGTCGCATAAGCGCCGGCCACGATCGCGAGTGCGGCTCCAAGCGCCAGCAAGGCCGCAATCGCAGTTGCCCTTCTCCTCATTCGATTCCTCCTTGAGTGTCTACCCCGGTCTTCCCCCACTTGTGACGCCGTTCGAGCCTACTTGTTGTCGGGATACGACCGATTCGCCGGACTGCCCGCAGGATGGAACACCCCGAGGATCCGCATCGGCCCGGATCCGCTGTTCTCGATGCAGTGCAGCTCGTCCGGCGGAAGGTGGAAGCAAGATCCGGCCCGGAGCGGGAAGGAGCGGCCGCCGACGTGCGCGGTTCCCTCGCCCGAGACGATGTAGCCCACCTCGTCGTAGCTGTGGCTGTGGAAGGGCGCCTTGCTCGGCTGGACGATCCCCATGAACTGGGTCACGTCGAAGCAGCCGGCGTCCTCGTTCACGAGGTACCGGAAGGTCCGCTCGCTCGAGGCGTCGAGCTCGGGCTGGTCGGCGAAGCGAACCGTCACCTTGCGCTCGCCGCTCGCCGCCTCCCGGTCTTCCGGAGCGAGAACGGAGAGAACGTGCAGGTCCTCCTGGCTCGTGTTCTCGACCGCATAGGTCTCTCCGGGCGCGATGAAGACGCCCATTTCCGGCTCGAGAGCGTGCGTGTTCCCTTCGAGATGGAGCTGTCCTCGCCCGGCCACAACGAAGAGCACTTCCTGCTGCCCCTCGAGCTTCCGGTCTGCGGAGCGCCCCGGGCCGAAGCGAATCAACCGCTGCTCCAGCCGCTCACAGCCGTTGGCGGCGTCGAAGGCGACCCGAACGCTCGCCGTGTCGCCGCCCTCGCGGGACGGCTCCAGGTCGTCTTCGTCGACTACGAAGCTCGTGACGGCAGCCATCGTCGAATTGTGTCAGGGCTAGGAGGTTTGGTCGAGGAGGCTCAGCTCGACGACCTGGACGGCGTCGCCAATTGACACGCGGCCCGGTTCGGCGACCTCGCCGTAGATCCCGAACGGTATATGCCTCTCGCCCGCCTCGTTCTCGGTGAACGGGCGGTAGCCCGAGATCGTCCGCAAGGTGTCGAAGTCGGGCTCACCTGTCTCCGGATTCTGAGTCGTGATCGCGCAGCGCCCGACGTCACCGCGAATCCCGACCAGAGCCTCGCCGATGCGCAGGTGCCGCTTCACCCACCCGTCCTCTTCGTGCGGTTCGCACTCATCGAGCTCGAAGAGCATCCGGAAGCGGCGGCCGTCGACCGGCTCGTGACGGTCGCCCTGCCGACCGAGCTCCTCGAGCGACGCGGTGGAGATGAGCGAGACGTGGCCCCGCCCGCGGTCGACGGCGAGGCCCGGTTCCGACTGGATCAGCAAGAGAGGACGGCCGAGCCATGCGGAGAGCGCATCCGACCACGGGCCTTCGACGGTGTTGCCGGGGACGGGCCTGCCGTAGAAGTCCGTCGTGACCTCCTCGCCGAGTGTGACCCGGCCCTCGGCGGCCGTTCCGTCCGGAAAGTGCAATGCAAGGCGCTCGGAATCGGCGTCGTACTCAGGCCGGATCTGCACGAGCGTTCCGTCCCGCAGCTGGTTGAAGCGGCGGCCGTCTGCATCGACGATGTGAAAGCGCCTGTTCTCGCGCACCCCGGTCTCCTCGAGCATCACCGCATCGGGGTGGAGCAGGCCCAGCCCCTTGACGGGCGCGATCGAGATCCGGCTCACCACAGGCATGACCTAAGCCTACGTCGCCACTCCGGCCACGGCCCGGTGTCGGACATGGTGTCGGGAGTGTGACGCGTCAGAAGTAGAACTGCGACCAGGCCGACCACCAGTCGTCGGCCTTCGACACGAGCGTCAGCTCGTCGACCTGTTCCGTCCCGCGGCGGTTGCGGTACTCGACAAGGCGATCGGGCGTGGTGAACTCGACGCGAATCTCGGCCGGCCGGCCCGGGTCGTACGGCTTCACGGCCGAGAGATCCTTCAGCGAACGCTTCGCACCGTCCTCGATCAGCTCGCGCGCCTTCAGCGGGGTCAGTTGCCGGGCGCTGAAACGGCCGAGCCCTTTCTTGACCGCGACGGTGGTCAGACCGGTGCCGAGCAGCTCGGTCGCCTCCCTGCAGACCGCCTCGTCGCCGGTGACGAGCACGACGGGACAGCCCCACTGGCCGCAGAGCGCCGCGTTGATTCCTGTTTCGCCCACGGAGACCCCGTTGAACTGAAGGTCCCGCCACGCTTGGCCGGACACCGTGTGCGACAGCACACCGTCCGGCGTTCCTGCCTTTGCGTGCATCGCGACGAAGAGTGCCGCGTCGCAGCCCTGCTCCAGCAGGTCCGTGTACTCCGTCCAGTCGTTCTGCACCACGTACTCGCAGCCGGGATCGAGCTTGTCCGGAACGAGCGAGTTGAAGGTCCACTCCTCGCCCGCGCCGTGGCAGTCCATGACGACGATCTCCGTCGCGCCCGCTGCCCTTGCGCCGCGCACCGCCGCGTTGATCTCTTCGGTGTAGAGCTCGCGGCCCTCGTGGTAGGAGCGTTTCTCCTTGCCGCCGTCGACCTGCTGCCACTTGACGATGCCGGCAACGCCCTCCATGTCGCTGACGATGAAGACCTTCACTGGAGCACCGGCGCGGCAGCACTCCACGGGAAGTTGATCCAGCGCTCGGTGCGGCGCCAGACGAAATCGCAGCGCACGACGCTCTGCGGCTTCTCGTACAGGACAGCCGTCCGTACCTCGAGACCGTGCTCCGCGCAGAAGTCACGCGCCAGCGCCAGAGTGCGGCCCGTGTCGGCCACATCGTCGACGACGAGCAGGCGTTCGGCGCGCAGCAGCGCGAGGTCGGGCACGGGTGGAAGCAGAAGCGGCTCGGCCAGGCGTTCGTCGACGCCGGTGTAGAACTCGACGTTCAGCGTCGCCATGTTCTTCACGCCGAGCGCGTAAGCGAGTGCGCCTGCGCATGGCAGGCCGCCTCGGGCGAGCGCGAGCACCGCATCCGGGGTGAAACCGTCAGCGTGAATCTGGCTTGCCAGATCTTCGACAGCGTTGCCGAGATCGTCCCAGGTCATCCATTCGCGCTCCACAACAGAGAGAATCCCACAGATGGAAACAGGCCTGAAGGGGAAGCGCGTGCTCGTGACCGGAGGCTCAGGCGGCATCGGCTCTGCGTGCGCCCGCGCATTCGCCGGCGAAGGTGCGCAGGTCGTGGTGCACTTCCACCAGGGCCGCGCCCGCGCCGAAGCGCTCGCGGCGGAACTGGGAGGGTCGACGCGCGTTGTCGGAGCGGACCTGACCCAGGAGGCGGAGGTCGA
>Ga0193719_10000009_pt1 | contig 56898 bp, 53 predicted proteins | sample U2a2metaG_FD_160103 | JGI IMG/M metagenome (GOLD analysis project Ga0193719, IMG submission 160103) | Soil microbial communities from a riparian zone of the East river system, Colorado, United States - U2a2 | ecosystem: Environmental > Terrestrial > Soil > Riparian zone | place: USA: East... | reverse complement strand
ACTGGGACCGTGAACTCTTCTTTGGGCAGCCCGGAAAAGAGCTCCGGCATCTGGATGTCCTCGAAGCACATGACAGCGGTGAGCAGACCGTCCATCATCTGCCAGGCATGCTCGACAAGCCCATAGCGGCGAAGGCCCGCTGCTGCGATCACTGTGTCGTGCGGCCATACGGAACCTCGCTGGTACGAGTGCGGGTCATAGGAAGGGTGCTGCTCGGACAGCGTGCGCAGGCCGTATCCGCTGAAAAGATCGCGCTGCAGCAATCGTTCACCGGCAATGCGCCCGCGGCGAGCATCGAGAATTCCCATCCACAAGCAGTGACCCGGATTGGACGTCACAGTTCCGACAGCCCGCTTCTTCCCGTCGATGGCAAAGGCCACCTCGCCTGAGGTTTCGAGCCAGAACGTTTCGTGGAATTTTCGCCTGAGGGTCGCGGCTTCTGACCTGAGCCGCGCGGCCCGCTCATCGTCACCCCAGGCCTCGAAGAGGGGGGCCATCTGCACCTTCGCGCCGTAGACGTACGCCTGCATCTCGCAGGTGCCAATTGGCAGCTCGGGAGAGACTCCGGTCTCGTCAAGCACGCCGTCGTGGGCGTCGCGCCAAGCCTGGTTTCGATAGCCGCCGGGAGAACGTGGACCGTATTCCTGGAAACCGTCCCCGTCCCGATCGCCATATTTATCGATCCAGTCAAGGCAACCCTCCGCTACGCGCTTGAATGGCGCCAATGCTTTCGCGTCGCCCAGCCACCGGTGATGCTCCGCGAGCAACAGGAGGTAGAGCGGGGTGGCGTCGGCAGTGCCGTAGTAAGGGCGATGAGGCACCAGTCCGAAATGCGCCCATTCACCGACGCGGAGCTCGTGAGGGATCTTGCCTGGCTCCATGTCGCGGACCGGGTCGTCGGCATCCGCCTGCCACCTGGCAAGGTTTTCCAGCGTGCCGTTTGCCACCGATGGCTCCGCGATCATGGCCTGCATCGAAGCGATCAGCGAATCCCGGCCGAACAGAGCCATGAACCAGGGCAGCCCTGCCGCCGGCATCCAGCGTTCTGAGGCACCATCGTGCTCGTGCAGGCGGAGCGCGGCGAGATCCTCGATCGCGCGCTCGTACGCGAACTGGAGACGAATGTCAGCAGGCTGGATCCGCGTGACCGACCTCTGCCAGCTCTGCGCCTGAAGCTGCGGCTCATCGGCGCCCTCGCGTTCGATCTCGCATCGTGACGCAAGCTCCGGAAGCGCGCCGTCACCGGTCAGCAGGTCGTACTGCAGGCACACGCGCCAATCCTCGCCCGGCTTGAGCTCGACCGGAAACCGCAGCGATCCGTTGGCGTAGCTGACGCCGGCCTTGTCGGTGAGCGTGCGTACGACGCAGCGCCGCACAAAGTCTTCGTGCCGGTAATGAGCCTCGAGCTTGTTCGGCCCGACCCACGATGTGTTGAGATCCGCGCGGCGCTGCCACTGCTTGAAGCGCACCTCGAACAGGTCGGCGAAGTCGCTCTCCAGTGCGATCTCGAGCAGCAGCGTGAGTGGCGCTCGACCATAAGTGTGGAGGACCAGGTCCTCGTGGAGGCGGTGAAAGCTGACCAGCCGATCGACGGTTACCGCCACACGCGCCCCGCGCATATCGCCAGAAGGGCCTTCGACGTTGTCGGCTATCAGGTGCCACCTGGCGTGTCGGTAAGTGAGTTTCACAGACGCGACCGACTGAGGGCGGCGGCCGTTGAGCCGTACCTCGTGGCGCGAGACGAATCGCGTGTCGGCGGCATAGAGTCCGGATTCGCCTGCTTCGAGCGGCACAGCGCCTGACTGGTCGGTGACCATGAAGGTGGCGCCGTGGTTGATCTTCACCGCCGGGTTCGGATGGACTGCGGAGATCAGGGTGCGCCAGGGTGCCTGGCGTGGCTCGCCTCCCGGTTTGGCGAGCGGCGTCGTTGGGGCCTTTGGGCGCTTGGCGCGACTAGGTGTCGTCATCGGAGTCGCCCCCTACGTTACCAATCGACCTTGTCGACAGTGGCCGGACGCGCCATAGTATCTGGACATGCTCGACATCAAATCGACCAAGCTGTTCCAGAACCTCCCCGAATCTGAGCTCAAGACCATCGAACGTCAGCTGAAGATGGTCCAGCACCCCAAGGGTCATGACATCGTCGTGCGGGGGGATGGAGGAGTCGGCTTCATGATCATCACCGACGGCACGGTGACAGTCCGAACCGCCAACGGCAAGGAGCACAAGCTCGGGCCTGGGGACTCGTTCGGCGAGATGGCCCTACTCGACCACGAAGGTCGAAGTGCAACCGTCAAGGCAGAATCAGACGTGTCGCTGGCGACGATTCCGGAGTGGGGTTTCAAGGCATTCCTCGAGGAACACCCCGAAGTCGCCTACCGGCTGCTGACTGTGCTCAGCCAGCGACTTCGCCGATCCGAAGACCCGGACTAGCGCTTCGCGGCGCTTCGCGGTGAGGCAGCCGCCGTATCCAGGATCCGGTCCCCGATGAGCGCCTTGTAAAGGGCTTCCTGGCGGGCTTCGGCTTTGCGATAAGCCCTCGACGCCGCCGGGCGCGGCTTGAAGACCCTGCCGACACCCGGGTCCATCCTGGTTGGGTCGCCGAGGCCAAGGCCCTCTATGGCAAAAATGGCAGCGCCTCGGCTTGACGCCTCCCTGGACCTCCCGGCCGCGACGGGCCTGCCGATAGCATCCGCCATCATCTGCAACCACGCCCGCGAGCTCAAGAGCGCAGCCCCGCTGGCGACCAGGCGCGAAGCCCGTGGAACCACCTCGTCAAGGCGGCGATTGATCGCTGCGCACTCGATCGCGACCGCTTCGAGCCCTGCCTGGGCGATGGCTTCGGGAGCAGTGGCCGACGTGAGGCCGGCGATCGCCCCAAATGCGTGCGGCGCGTAACCCAGGCTTCGCTCGCCCGCCAGGTGAGGGAGGAAGGTGAGGCCGTGTGCCGCCGGCGCCAGGCGCCGAAGCTTGCCTTCCAGGCCGTCACTCAAGCGAATTGTCGCGGCCAGCCACGCATGGAGGTTGCCACCGTTGCTCAAAGCGCCCCCTGTCACAAGCCGGTCGGCATCGAGCCTGTAGCACCAAAGGCCGGCGGGAAGCGGTCCCCGTGGTTCCCGGTGCAAGACCCGCAAGGCGCCAGACGTGCCAATTGTCAGAGCGCGACGGGTGGGGGTGATGCACCCGCTTCCGAGGTTCGCGAGCGCCCCATCTCCTACAGGGAGCTGCCAGGGCACGTCAGCGAGCGGAGGCCAGCGGCGGCGGAACTCATCGGTGAGGCCTTGCTCCACGTTGCCGATCGGCGGGAGGCTCGCGGGCTTGAGGCGCAGCTGTTTTGACAGATCGTCGTCCCATTGGCGGTCGGCAAGCCGGAAAAGACCGGTTCCGGACGCCATCGAAAGGCTTGTGCCGAGCCTGCCGAACCATCGCCAGTAGAGGAGGTCGGCGAAGCTGAGCCACCGCACCTGGCGTTTCCAGAGGTCAGGCCGCACAGTCCTCAACCACTCGAGCTTCGAGGGCCAGTAGCTGGGATGGATTGGGCAGCCGGTGCTCAGCCTCACCAGCTCAGCATCGAGGCGGCCACGAAGCTTTTCTGTCGCCTCACTGCTGCGGCTGTCCGACCACAAATAGACCGGGGTGAGTGCGCGCGCCGAGTCGTCGGCTGCCACCAGTCCGTGCCAGAACGACGAAACGCCGGCGCCTTCGATCCTCGCCGCTCTTTTTGAGCCGGCCAGCCGCAGGACCTCTGTCAGCGCGCGCTCGGCGAGATTGGCGAGGGCGTCGGCGTCCGCCTCCGCCGTGCCGTCCTGCCGCAGCCGTGGCGTATGCGGGAGGTGAACCTCCACGCCAGGCACAGGTCGGGCTCGCAGGTCGTGGAGGATGGCTCTGACGCTGGAGGTCCCAACGTCGAGGGCGACCACGTAACCCCCGGCGGCCATCGTGTCTACTCGGGCGCAGGCGTCGGGTTGCGGACTGACGTCTTGCCAAGCGCCTGGAGGCGAGTCGGCAGGATTGTCAGCTCAGGGATGTGCGCGCGTCGCGGCAGCTTGAGAAGCATGAGGCAGGCCTCAGCCACATCCTCGGGACGGAGCATGGCAGCGGAAACGTCGGGCGGCGGCGGCTCAGGCCGCTTGAGCAGCAGCGGTGTGTCGACCACACCAGGCTTGATGACTGAAAAGCGCACCCCGTTGAGGTGCTCCTCAAAGCCGGCGCCCGCGGCCAGGGCGTCGAGCCCGGCTTTGCTCGCCTGGTATGCGGGGCCACTCAGATCCGGCCACTGACTGGAGACGCTGCTGATCAGCACGACGTCGCCGCGCGCCTCGCGCAGCTTCTTCAAGCCGGCATTGATGAAGTAAAAGGCGCCGCTGAGGTTGACGGCGATGAGGTGGTTCCAGACCTCGGGCGTGAGCTCCTCGAGGCGCCTCCGCTGCACGTTGTCGCCCGCGGCGCAAACCAGGATGTCGAGGCGCTCAAGCGAGTCGACGAATCGCCGTACGGCGGGTTGGTCGGTCACATCGACCTTGATCGGACCTCGACGGCCGATGGCGTGACAGGTGACGCCTGCTGCAGTCAGGCTCTCGACAATGGCCGACCCGATCCCGCTTCCCCCACCGGTGACTATTGCCACCTTCCCCGAAAGCGACTCAGGCACCCAGAAAGACCTTGATGTCGTCAGTCGGCCCTTTGGCGAGGGTGGCAAAGGCCTCCGGCCCATCCTCGAGCGGCAGCACCGGCTTCAGGTCACCAATGCCGGCGCGGCCGCTGGAGAGCCACTCGAGCGCCTGCTGAAAGTCACTGTCTGCGTAAGCGAACACTCCACGAATTGTGTGGTTGCCGCGGATCACTCGACGCCATGGCAAGGGCGTCGCATCGTCATGCAGGCCAATGAAGACCGCGGTGCCGGCAGGGCTCAAGAGCTCGATCGCAGCGAGTCGAGTGGCCTCCGCCCCGACCGCGTCCACGACCAGGTCGATCCCAGGCTCAATCTCCGCTGTTGAAGGGTGAGCCGCGTGGGCGCCGAGGCGGATGGCCTGGATTCGCCGTGTGGGGTGGGGCTCGATCACGGTGACCGACCCTAGGCCATGCACAAGAGCCGCCTGCATACACGCCAGCCCGATCGTGCCGGCGCCAATGATCACCGCTGTCATCGCCCCGTCGGGGGCACCCCGCCGGATCGCGTGGACGCCGTTAGCGAGCGGCTCGACGAGAGCGCCGAGCCGGGCATCCATGTCTGCAGGCATCTCGACCAGGCATCGCTCCGGGACAGAGACGGTGGCTGCGAAGCCACCCGGTACGCCGACCCCGACAAGCAACCGCTCCGGGCACAGGTTTCGATCGCCTCGCACACAGTACTTGCACCTGCCGCAGCCGACTATGGGGTTGATCGCTACGCGCTTGCCGACCCAAGCCCGATCGGCGCCGTCCCCCACCTCCGTGACGGTGCCCGCGAACTCGTGACCCATCACCAGGGGCGGCACGCGATTCGACATCCTCCCCAGGTAGCCTTCGATCTCCGAACCGCAGATCCCGGCAGCCTCGCTGTGGACCACAGCCTCGCCTGCCTCGGGCCGGGGCTCGGGGACCTCGTCGACAGTCATGCTGTTCGGGCCGTGCCAGACCAGAGCTTTCAAACCGCAACATCATCGCGTAACGCGCTCCCCTGCCAATAGCCCGGACGTTGCGCCTGGCAGGCTGCGTCGCAGCCGCGGCCCGACCGCCACATACTTTGAGTGGTGAGCGGCTGCTGCACACCTAAGGGATACCGACAGATCTTCAACGAGCGGAGCGCTCGCGCCCAGGCTCGCAGCTACCGGAAGAGCGGTCTCGACACAACTTCTCGCCGCATAGTGGAGCTGCTCAAGGAACAGGGTGTGGAAGGACTGACCCTGCTCGAGGTCGGCGGCGGGATCGGCGCCATCCAGCTCGAGCTGCTGAAAGCAGGATTGGCTCGCGCTGTGAGCATCGAGCTCACCCCGACTTACGAGGACACCGCAGCCGAGCTGCTGCGTGAGGCCGGATTCGAGGATCGCGTGGAGCGGAGCGTTATGGACTTCGTCGATGCTGGCGACGACGTGGCGAGGGCGGACATCGTCGTCATGAATCGCGTCATCTGTTGCTATCCCGACCTCCCACGGCTCATGAGCGCAGCTGCCGGCCACGCCAAAGGACTCCTTGTCTTGAGCTTTCCAAAGGAGCGATGGTGGACGCGTGTCGTGGTGTGGATGGCCAACTTCGGCATGGCCATCACGCGACGTGAGTTCCGCATCTTCCTGCATCCGATGGCCCAGATCATCGCGACCACTGAGATGCACGGCCTCCAGCCTTCGGTGAACCGGCCCGGCGTGTTCTGGCAGATCGCTGCTATGCGAAGGACCGCTTAGGGGGCTTCGTCTCCTACCACGGGAGGTCTAGTCAATCGTTGATCGCCTGGTAGGCCGAGGTCAGGAAATCCTTTGTGACGTTGGGAGGGTTCGGTGACGTCCAGGCCACCTGGGTCATGAGGATGGTGACCATGTCCTCCTGAGGATCCGAATACCAGGTGGTGCCGGAGCCCCCATCCCAGCCGTAGGTGCCGACCGATCTCGCGATTTCGTCACGCCTAGTGACCACCGACATGCCGAAGCCCCAACCGCGGGTTTCAAACCAGCCGTCGAGCCAAGCGGACGCAGCCTTCTGCTCGGGCGTCAGCTGGTCGATCGTCATCGTCTCGACCGAAGGCCTCGACAGGATGCGGGTGGTGCCGTGCTTGCCGTGGTTCCTGAGCATCTGGGCAAAAGCAAAGTAGTCGTCGATCGTGGAGACCAGGCCCCCTCCGCCTGACGGAAAGGCCGGCGGCCGGCTCCACTGTCCGCCAACGGCCGGGTCGCTGACTTGAAGTCCACCCTCTTTAAGGTCGATCGAGTAGCCGGTCGCGAGACGGTCGATCTTGTCGGCGGGCACGCTGAACGCGGTGTCCTTCATGCCGAGCGGCTCAAATATCCGATCGCGCAAGAAAGTCTCCAGCGGTTGGCCCGCAACGCGCGCGATCAGGACCCCCAATACATCGGACCCGGTGTTGTACATCCAGCTCTCGCCCGGCTGATGCACCAATGGCAGCGTTCCTAGGCGACGGATCCATTCGTCGGGAGTCGGCTTGTGATCTGGATTGGGCGGCCCCTCGTCAAGCAGCTCAGTCATCGCTTTCTGGATGGGATAAGTGTCAGGTGCCGCGAACACCAGACCGATTCCCATCCGGAACGTGAGCAGATCGCGTACGGAGATCGGACGGTTGGCCGGCACTGTATCGTCAATCGGTCCATCGAGACTCTTGATCACCTTGCGGTTGGACAGCTCCGGCATGAACTCGTCAACCGCGTCGTCGAGACGCAGCTTGCATTCCTCGACAAGGATCATGGCCGCCGCTGCAGTGACGGGCTTGCTCAGCGAGGCGATACGAAAGATCGTGCCGTGCGTGACCGGGTCGTCGCCATCGAGCGACTTCCGGCCGATTGCATCGACGTGCACCTCGCCGCGCCGGCTGACAAGTGTTACGAGACCCGGTATGTCGCCTCGCTCCGCGTAGCCGGCCATGACGTCATGCATGCGGCCAAGCCGAGCCTTGGACAATCCGGCGTCGCTCATGCCCATCCCCCCTAGAAACGCCAGCGGGTGGCGCTGTATGTGGCCCCTCGGCCGTAACCGAAGGCCTTCGTCGGAGCCACTTCGAATACAAGGGCCTTGCCCCCTTCCCCATGAAAGGCGAAGTCGCTCACTGTGAAGTTAAAAGGCGCCTTGTACTTCGAGTTGAAGCGGTCGGCCACACGCTGGAGACTAGCCTCGTCTTTCAAACGCACCGCCTTCCCTTCAAGCACCAGATCGAGCCCCCGCGATAAATCGTTACAGCCCGTCGTGATGACGCAAGAGGCGTTACTCGCCAGGTTCTTGGCTTTCTGTTCGTCAGGCCCGGTGGTGAAGCAGAGGGCATCTTCGAGCCACACGCCCACCATCGGTGTCACATGCGGGCGGCCGTCAGGACGCACTGTCGACAGCCAGTAAACCTCCGCCTTCTCCAGCGCCGCCCTCGCCTTGCTCCAGGGCGTCGCGGCCGCCCCTTCGCTGCTGTAGGGCTGGTCCAGCTCCGCCACCGGATTATTTGCTGTCATACATCTCCTCCTCCGGAGTAGCCTACGGAAGCCCGGAAATGAGCGCCAAGAAGCACGCGCAGGCGAAAGGCCCGGAGCGGCAGCCGCGAACGGCCAACCTCGAGCGCAAGGAGTACGACAAGGAGCTCAGGCGCCTTCAGGTCGAGCTGGTGCAGCTCGAGGAATGGATTCGCCACCGGAACCTACGCGTGGTCGCGATCTTCGAGGGTCGCGACACTGCCGGTAAGGGGGGCATCATCAAGCGCATCACTGCGCTGCTGAACCCGCGCTACTGCCGGGTCGTGGCGCTGCCGGCTCCGACGGAAAAGGAGCGCACGCAGTGGTACTTCCAACGTTATGTCAACCACCTGCCTTCGGCCGGCGAGATGGTCCTGTTCGACAGAAGCTGGTACAACCGCGCGGGCGTGGAGCGCGTGATGGGTTTCTGCACCGACGAGGAGTACGACGAGTTCATGCGTACGTGTCCGCAGTTCGAGCGGATGCTCGTCAACTCAGGGATCATCCTGATCAAGTATTGGCTCTCGGTCAGCGACGCCGAGCAGGAGCGGCGCTTCCTGGCCAGGATCAATGACCCCAGCAAACGCTGGAAGCTGAGTCCGATGGACCTTCAAGCGAGAGCGAGATGGGTCGACTACTCCGAGGCGAAAGACCAGATGTTTTCTTACTGCGATATCAAGGAAGCGCCCTGGTACGTCGTCGAGACCGACAACAAGCGGGCGGCTCATCTCAACCTGATCAGCCACTTCCTCAAGCTCATCCCTTACAAGACGGTGCCTCATGAAGGCATCAAGCTTCCCCCCCGACAGAAGCGGAGCTACAACCGGCCGCCCAGGTCCACGCAGCGGATGGTCCCTACCCGATACGAGGTGAACTGAGGGTGAAGGTCAAAGACGTGCCGCCAGGGCGGCTCCAGTCGGTCGGTCCGGACTCCAGCCTGGCTGATGTGGCGAGGCGCATGCGTCTCGATGACTGCGACTCTGTCGCGGTCATGACCGAAAAGCGACTGCTCGGAATCATCACTGAGCGGGATCTGGTGCGCGCGATCGCCGAGGGCGTCGATCCCGAGCAGGTTCGCGCTGACGTATTCATGTCGGCAGACCCGGCGACGGTGACCGCCGACGAGGACGTTTCCGTGGTGGCGGTCAAGATGATGGCGCTCGGCATCAGGCACCTGCCCGTCGTGGACGCGAAGGGAACCCCGGTCGGCCTGATCTCCGCGCGGGACCTGGTCGCCGTGCTTGACCGCGGCAAGCAGTAGCGCGCGATCAGTTCGCCTTGTTGAGGCTTACTCCCAGCCGGGCGCCGGCTGCCGTCGCGTTTTGCTCCCTCTGAGCAGGGCTGCTGCAGCCCACAGGATCCAGGCGACCTCGAGAATCACGCGGACCCAGACGAACCCGATCGGAGATGGCAGCAGGATGATGCCGCTGTCCACCGCCTCGAGGACGGCGGCGATGCCGAGCACCAGAGTTAGAACGGCCAGGCCCCGCGTTGGGACCAGCCGAACCGCCCCGAGCCAGCCAACCCCGAGCAGCGCGACCGCCGCAGGAGCGAGATAGCTGAAATGTTCGGCTGAGGCAAGGAGAAGGAGAACGGAGCCCAAACCAGCCGCCGCTGCGGCCGCGACGGCGAATGGCCCAGGCCGGCCTCTGCTCCGTAGCCATGCGAACAGAATCAGCACGGCTATCAGCTGGACCGCCGGAAAGGCGCTCTGGATTGTGATCGTGGCTGCGAACGTGCCTGGGCGATCAGGAGTGTCAAACCAGTTGCATCCAACAGGCAAGGCCTGCGTTTCAAGGTCGTAGGTAGAGCAGTTGACGAAGAGGAGCAGAGTGTTGGGGTCATCCAAGAGCCGGTGGGGGCTGCCGGCGGGGCAATGCGGGATGGTTATCGGCTGGACCACGTCGGTGGGCGCCGTCTCCCAGCAATTGCCCTGGCCCTCGCCATCCCAGAAGTAGTCGATTCCATTCGGGAGTCGGTCGCCGCCGGCGGTGTAGCCCATGTGATTGGCCAGGTACCGGTTGAAATGCGAGGTCTCCCCCTGGGCGGACCACCTGTTGTCATTCCGCGCGACCCCGGGCACCCAGGTCTGAACGATGCCGATCTTCCAGTTGTCGTAGACCCAGTTGTCGCGGAACACGTTGTAGTTGCCGCCAATCACCAGGATGCCCGTGCCGACAGGGACCTGGACCGCCGGACAGACCACACCTTTCTCAATTCCGATCAACTGATAGGCACGGGCGCAGGTGCCGTCTCGAACATAGCCGTAGTAGTTGGAATTGTTGCTGTGGATGAGGTTGTGCTCGAACAGCGCATGGTTCTGTGGAAGTCCTGGGTGGTTGGGGAAGAGGCTGTCCATCGAGGCGCCCCCGGTGTTGTGATCGAACTCGTTGTCGTGGATCCACACCGAGTCACCCCCGGTCCCTGAATAACCCAACAGGTTGTCGTGGCTGTGGCAGGCAGTCACCTCGATGGCATATCGCGAGACGTCGAACTGGCGGGTGGCATTGATGTCCGACGTCCCCCCCGGGTAGACGCCGGAGTCGCCGTTTCCATAAGCCTCGCAATGCGTGTAGAGGCCGTGGTCGGCTGCAAAGGACAGGAACCCATACTCGGTGTTCCAGCGTCCGACCACTCTGTCGATGACAAACCCGTCCGCCTCGAGGATGTAGACGGCGTTGAAAGTGGATCGCTGCGCCGTGAAATTGCGCAGGTAGAGACCGTTCGTTCGATCGCCTCGGATGACATTGAGCTTCTGGAATTGAGCGTCGAAGATGACATCGTCCGCGGTTGCTCCAGTGCCCTCGATCTGGAGGTCCTTGACGCCGAAGATGCCGACGAGGTTCTGCTGGTGCGGACAGGCCTTCTGTTGCTCGTAGCTCAGGATCTGGTAGCCGAGCTTGGCTCTTGGTGCCTGCAGGTGGTTGCAGGTGTCCGTCTCGGGCACGAGGCTGGGCTCTTCTCGATAAATGCCGGGCAGCACATAAATCGTCGTCCCTGGGACTGTGACGTGATCGACTGCCGCCTGAAGGTCGCGGAAACCACTTTCCAGGCATTCGGCGTGCAGCTGGAGGTTGAGGTCTCGGAGCTCTGCGGGAAAAGTTGAGATCCGGACCGCAAAGTCGACCTGGTCGTTTTTGCAAACCACGAGATGGGGTCCCGACGTGCGATAGAGGGGAACGCTTCCAGTGCCGTCGGGGGCCTGCGTGGGGCGTTCGCTGTGGGCGTACGCAACAACCGGCCACAGCGCGACGAAGGAAGCTACGGCCAGCACGAACAGGCCCCGATTGCGCAGCACGCGTGCAACTATCGCACGCATCGAATCAGACCTCAGCGTTGGGCCACCGCTTCGCCATTTGCCCTTGAAAGAGGCCGAGGGCGGCCCGAGGCCGCCCTCGGCAAGCGTTACCTACTCGACGTTCTGGATCTTCCCAAAGAGCCCGTCAGCCTCGTCATTGATCCCTGCCGCAAAGAACAATGTGCCCGGATCGCCTCCCGATCCTCCGTTGCCGAAGCGGAGGCCCCACAAGCCTTCGATCTGAATCGCAGCGCTGGTCTCACTCTTCAGCTGTCCGCGTAGGGCACCGGCAGGCGTGAAAGCGCTGATTTTCCCGTCGCCGAAGTTTCCAACGAGAACGTCGCCATGGAAGTTGCCGAATGTCGAAGGCGACATGGCAAGTCCCCACGGCGAGTTAAGCGTTCCACCGGTGGCGAACCTTCGCACCAGCGTGCCGTCCGTGCCGAAGATGTCGACTACCCCATTGCCAGGTCCCTTGACATCGTCCTCTCTGTCAGCATCCTGCTTCGCGTAGGTCACGAAGATTTGACCGCCCAGGTTCTCGATTCCGAACGGTGCAAACCCGACTGGCAGGTTCGGATCGGTGAACGATCCGGCGAGAGTCACCTGGTGGAAGTCCTTATCGAACACATCGACGTGGCCTGATCGGAAGTTGGCCGCGTACAGATAGTTGTTGGTGCCTGAAGTGCCTAGCGTGAGGCCCTTGTAGACCGCTCCGTTCTCAGCATCGGGTGTGGCCGAGTTGTCAACGGCGATCGTGGCGCTGGTTCCACCGACCCCCGGGTTCCAACCAAGGATGGTTCCATCCTCAGTCGCGAACAGGAAAAGGGCCTTGGCTCTCGCGGTGCCCTTGGTGACCTGGAAATCCGAGGCAGTGGTGTTGAACACTGTCCCCGTAGGGGTACCGCCCGTCGGCGATCCAGGCGCCGGGATCGTCACCACGAGCGGGACTGTTGAGCCATCGCCGCGGTACAGGGTCGAAACTCCGGCGTTGTTGTCGGAGACCCAGATAGGGCTCGAGGCGCTGGACGACAATCCCCAAGGATTCTTGAGATTGGGGTCCGTGGAAAGCGCCAACCCGGGAATATCGGACACCAGGTTGGTCTGGCGAAAGGACCCGCGTGCCAGCTTCGCATCAGCGGCCACTCCCGCCCCGAGCAACAGAACCACCGCCGTTGAGCCTGCGATCGCGGTTCCGAAAAAACGCCGCCGAGCACTGCTTCTGGCTTGCATGAAAAAACCCCCCGAAAACAGACCGACCGCCTTTCTCAGGAGTACTGGGTGAGGTTACAAGTCGAGATGGGAGCGGACCAGGACGGCTTCGATGACTGCCGCGAAGCCATCCTCCTCATGGGTATGAGTCCGCTCTGGAACGGCTTCCAGGACGGTGGCATGAGCATTACCCATCGCCACTCCACGGCCGGCCCACAGGAGCATCGGTAGGTCATTCGGCCCGTCGCCGATGGCCAGCACCTCGTCGCGTTCGATGTCAAAGCTCCGGCACAGCCACTCGAGCGTGTGTCGTTTGTCGCATCCCTTGGCGGTGATCTCGGCCAGCGGTGGAGAGGTCGCGGTGCTGACTTCGGCACGCTCATCGAGAACCTGGCGGACTCGCTGAACGACATCGTCAGGATCGGCTCCGTCCACGTAACAGACCAATTTCGAGACGCCCTGGGCGACTTGAGGGTCAACGGGGCCGGTGACGGCACCCGGCAGCGTCCTGTCCACCGGTCCAAGAGCGATGAAGGGCCACCCAACATCGCGTCCCCACTCAAGACCCCGTTCCCAGGCGAAGACGATCCCGGGGATCGCCGCGCTCAGATCGTCGACGAATGCGGTCGCCAGAGCCCCGTCGATTCGCACATCGCGAAGTACGTGGAACGCAGGCATCTCGACGACAAGCGCACCGTTTGCGCAAATCGTCGGGCCACTGATTCCGAGCAACTCGGCAGCCAGCCGGGTGGTCCTAGGAGGACGGCCTGTCACGAGCACCACAGTCACGCCCGCTTCTTCAGCTGCCCGAAGGGCGGCCAGCGTCCGCGCCGAAGCCTGGCCGCCATATCGGATGAGGGTTCCGTCTATGTCGGTCGCAACGAGCCTAACTGGCTTCACGGCAACAGCTGGATGAGCCGGTTGAGGTTGACAACCGTCAGCCATGCTCCCGCCTCTTCAAGCTCCTCGGCGGTGGCGGACCCGCTGACCACCCCGATCGCCGGCATTGCAGCCGCGCCGGCGGCTTGCATGTCCCAGATCGCGTCGCCGACGTACCAGCACCGCGACGGCTCGAAGCCGAGCTCCCTGGCGGCCGCGAGGAGCAGGTCTGGAGCAGGCTTTGCATTGGCAACGTGGCTGCCATCGATGATGGTGGGACGGCGCGGCAGGTTCAAAGCGTTTATCGAGGCGCCCACCTGCCCGGGACGGCTGGACGTCGCGATCGCCCACGTCAGCCCTCGCTCATCCAGGGCGTGAAGCAGCCTGGTGGCGCCGGGGAGCGGCTTTGGATCGGCGTTCAGCTCGCTGTAAACCTCGCCCGCGCGATGGTCGATCGCTTCCGCCTGGTCAGCCCTGATCGGCCTACCGCCCGCCTCCGCGACGGTGCGGGCGAGGCGCCGCCCGTCCGATCCGATCAGTTTCGCGATCTGCGCACGATCCGCCGGGATGCCTTCTTCCTCAAAGGTGCGAAGCCAGGCCACAATCCTCGTTTCGACGGTGTCCACCAGCGTGCCATCGAGGTCGAACAAGAGCGCGCTTGGCGGCGGTAGGTCCTTGCTGATGCAGTTATCTTCCTCGCCATGGCAAGCTGGGCGGAGTTCGAGGCAGCCGCACCCGAGTTCGCTTCACGGGTGCGAGAGCTGATGGTGACCCGCAAGCACCTCACGATGGCCACCGTTCGCCGGGACGGCTCACCCCGGATCAGCGGCACCGAGATTGAATTTTCCGACGGGCAGCTGCAGATCGGGTCGATGGCCGGGGCAGTCAAGGCGCTGGACCTTCGCCGCGACCCGCGCGTGGCGATTCACGGCCCGACGGTCGATCCACCCGCGAGCAGCCCCGCCGGCTGGAAAGGCGAGGCAAAGATCGCCGGTATCGCCACCGAGGTCGAGTCTGGGAGCGGCGCCCACCGGTTCGTCATCGACATCCAGGAGGCGGTCATCACTCACCTGAACGAAGCCGGAACTCGGTTGGTGGTGGAGTCCTGGAACGCGGCGCGAGGCTATCGCACCCTGGAACGCAACTAGCGCCGGCGAGATCGACCCCCATATCAATTGAGGGGCGGCTCCCCACCCAACGGGACGGCGACTCCCGTGACCCTGGCTGCCACGCTGCTCGGGGACAAGGATTTGAGCTTGGGTCGGGCAGTTCCTCTGGACGGGGCCCGCGGACGAAATGTCTTTCTCTGGGCGGCGGCGGCCACCGTGGCAATCGTTGTGTGCTTTGTCGCCTGGATGGTGTTTCTGATCGGAGGCGAGCGCGCAACGATTGCCGTCGACGACATTGGCGAAGCTGTCGCCGCCCTCGCTGCCGCCATCTGCTGTGTCTGGGCCGCAATGCGGAACAGCGGCAGGCAGCGCGTTGGCTGGACGCTTCTCGCGGCGTCGGCAGCGACGTGGGGTGCGGGCGAGGTCGTTTGGTCGGTCTACGAAGTGGGTTTGGGGATCGATGTCCCGTTTCCGTCCGCGGCTGACGCAGGTTTCCTCGGGGCGATTCCTCTGGCCGCTCTTGGCATCCTGGCTTTTTATTCGCCAGCTCGAGGCACGTCAACACGGCTTCGTCTGTGGCTAGACGGGGCGATCATATTTACAGCCCTGCTGTTCGTCGGTTGGATCGCCGGCCTTGACGTCGTATACGAAGACCTGACAGCTTCATTTCCGGAAAAAGCAATCGGGATGGCATATCCGATCGGCGACATGTTGATCGCCACCATCCTTGTGCTTGCAATCCGCCGTGCCACCGATGAAGCGCACGGCCGGCTCCTCCTTCTGCTGGGCGGGTTGGGGGCCAACGCGGTCGCTGACAGCGCCTTTGCCTACCTCACAGCGCAGGGCCTTTACGGAGCGGCTGGCAGCGTCCTTGACGCCGGATGGGTCCTCGGTTACTTGATGATCGGGCTCGCGGCGCTGTGGCCGGCCTCAGCGCCCCGTAGGATCGCCGACGAAAGCCCTATCGACGTGTGGCAGCTCGCATTGCCCTGGGTGGCGGTTTTGGCAGCGGGTATCAGCGCCATCCTCGGAGCCTTGCTAGGCGACCCGATGGATCCGTTCTTGACGGTTGTGGCGGGCGGCCTGGCGATACTCCTCATGGTCAGCCAGGTCTATGCGCACAACGAGTCCCTGGGCCTCCTGATCAAGAGCCGCCGCGACGCAGCGACCCTGAACGACATCGTCATGTACGCGCCTCTTGGTGTTGCGCGAATCGCTTTGGACATGAAGATCATCCAGGCGAACCCACGATTCGCCGCGTTGCTCCGCAGGCCCGGACGCGAGGTGGTCGGTGGATTGCTGACGTCCTTCTTGCCGTCTGACGCTCGAAATCGTACCGCCGCAGATTTTCAGTCTCTGGCTGACGGCTCCGCCACAGCGACCGACTCCGAGACCGAGGCTCTGCGCGGCGACGGGACGAGCATGTGGTTGCAGTGGAGCGCGACTGCGGTGCGCAATGCAAATGGTGAGCCTGATTACTTCATCGCAATGTTCAACGACACCACGGCGCGACACGAGGCAGAGGTCGCGGCGGTCGCCAACATCAACGTCCTGGAGCGGCTGAACCGACTGAAGAGCGAGTTCCTGACCATGGTCAAGCATGAATTCCGAACCGCTCTCGTCGGGATCCAGGGCTTCAGCGAGATGATGCGAGACGAAGAAACGCTCGATGTGCCGACTGTCAAGGGCTTTGCAACCGACATCTACAACGATGCGCGGCGCCTCGATGAGATGCTCGACAGGATGCTCGACCTGGATCGGATCGAGGCTGACAAGGTCGATCTTCAGCTTGTGCCCATCGACCTGGGCGCTGCACTCAGCGAGGCTGTCGCGCGCGCGAACGTTTCCAGGCTGAGCAATCCGATCGCGATCCGCGTCGGCGATGACCTGCCTTGGGTCGCGGGCGATGCGGTGAAGCTCGCTGAGCTGCTCCGGATTCTCCTCGACAACGCGATCAGGTATTCCCCCGACGGCGGAGTAATAACGGTCTCCGGCCGGACGGAGCCTGGCCAGGTCTTGATCAGCGTCAAGGACAACGGCGTCGGCATGCCCGCGGGTTTCGACGACCAGCTGTTCAGCCGCTATCAGTGGAGCGCAAACAACCCGACAACGAAGGTCATTGGCACGGGGCTAGGGCTTCCGATGGCGCGTCAGATAGTCGAGATGCACGGCGGCCGGATCTGGTTCGAGAGCAAGGCAGGTGTGGGTTCCGAGTTCATGTTCTCGCTGCCCATGCACACCAAACACGCCTCGCCGCAACGGGATGGAACGAGGACTCCGCCTGCCGTCCAGGCGGCTTGATCGTGTCCCCCGATCGTCAGCACCCGGGGCTGTGCCCGAAAACGATCCGCTACCGAGTCACGTGCGCGGACACAGCCAGCCAGGTTCCGCCCCGGCGCGCCCACACGTCCGTGTAGCGGCCGTTTCGCACCTCACCATTCGCCGTCCTGTAGCCAGTACGGGCATGGATGATGGCAAAGTCGCCCAGCACGCGAATCCGGACATCCTCCGCGGACAGATCGGTGATCGTTACCGGCCGAGCGGTTTGCTCAAGGAACTGTCCCTTGTCGACGATCGACCCATCAGGGTTGGAGCACAGGAAATCATCAGCCAGGATGTCGTCAAACCGCCTGACATCGCCGCGCTGCACCGAATCGACGTAATCCTTGTTCAGGGCGATCAGGGTGTCGATGTCGTTTTGCCGGCCGGTGACGGCCGAACCTTTGTCCACACCACGCATGTTGGCACTTCCGGCGGCTCACGCCAAAGACTGTCTTACATTTAGCTGCGATGAAGACTCTGCGCTTAAAGACTGTCGACGCCTATGTTGCGTTCGACTTTGATTGCGAGACCAGTGCCGGCGGCACACGACTGGCCCCGGATGTCACTGAACGTGAGACCCAGCTGCTGGCCCGCGCCATGACCTACAAGTTCGCTGTGTTGGGGGTCGAAATAGGTGGCGCCAAGGCCACCATCCGGGCGGCCCCGGCCGAGAGGAACGATGCGATCCGTCGATACTGCGACGAGATCCGCCCGTTGGTCGAGAAGCGCACCTTCCTGACCTCCACCGACCTCGGCACCATGCCTGACGACTTCCTGTCCCTGCCAGGCGGCGAGCTCGAAGGCCTGATGCACAGCGAGTACCGCGGCATGCCACTCGACGCTTACATCACCGGCCTTGGGGTGGCGGTGGCCGCGGAAACAACTCTCGGTGGCCTCGACGGTCGCACAGTGGCTGTCGAAGGCTTTGGCAAGGTGGGCGGCGCAACCGCCCTCGAGATGACTAGAAGAGGCGCTCGGCTCGTCGCCTTCTCAACCATCCATGGCTGCGTCCAGAACGCGATCGGCTTCGACGTCGCACAGCTGCTCGAGCTTCGCGCCCAGCACGGAGACCGGCTTGTAGAGCATGTGGGCTCCGACGTCAAACCACCCGGCGACCTCTTCCTCGTCGAGGCCGACGTCCTGGTTCCTGGCGCGCGCATCGGCGTAGTAGACGAACAGCGGGCTGCTGCGCTGAAGGCTCGCGTGGTGGCGCCGGCTGCCAACGTGCCGTACACGGTTGGCGGGCTCCGAGTGCTTCGCGAGCGCAAGATCGCGGCACTCGCAGACTTCGTCTGCAACTCCGGCGCCACTATCGGCTACGTCACAGAGGCTCTGGTGACTGCCGAGGAGGCGGTGGCCACAGTCGAAAAGCGCGTCGGTGAGCTGACCAGCGCCAGCCTTGAGCATCACGAGGGGCCGCTCATGGGAGCCCGCCGGCTGGCTGAGGATCACCTCCGGACGTGGCTTGATGCGCGGCAGATGCCCGAGGGCCCTGCGCTGGCGTGAACCGCCAACCCGCTGGCTCCAGCATTCCAATAAGGGGTGAGCTGTGCGTTCCTTTGCTTCTCTCAAGCTTCCGGTAGAGCGAACCGAGGTTGCTCCGGACGGGTCCGATGTTCGATTGCTGTTGGTCCTGAGCGCGGGAGGAATGGCGCATTTCCAACTGTCTCCTGGTGAGACCTCCAAAGCCACCATGCACAGGACGGTTGAGGAGATCTGGTACTTCCTCGCAGGGCGAGGTGAGATGTGGCGGGAGCAGGAAGGTGAGGCACAGATCGTCGAGGTCTCGCCCGGCCTGTGCCTGAGCATTCCCCTCGGGACTCGGTTCCAATTCAGATCTTTCGGCCACGAGCCTCTGGCAGCGATCGGTGCGACGATGCCACCCTGGCCCGGCGAAGGTGAGGCAATCCAGGTCGATGGACCTTGGCAACCGACAGTGCCTCGCTAAACCTCTCCGAGCCAATCGTCTCCGGAGCGCTCAACGAAGATATGCACCTGGGTGAAGTCGGCGACGACGTGGAACCCTAGATCTCGATGGGAATCCGGCGGGAATGGTGGGCCGGGAGGGAGTCGAACCCCCAAAGCTTTCGCGGGTGGTTTACAGCCACTTGAGCTCGCCAATGCCCATGCCGACCCAGCACTCATGCCTCCACCGAGACGGCGAAGTGGAGGTTATCGTACCCGCTCCGGTCGAGCGCCCGACGGCATAATTCGGCAGTGGTCCGCGGTTATGCGCGATACGTCCTCGCGGTCATGGTGGGGATCAACTTCCTCAACTACATGGACCGGTGGGTCGCTGCTTCCGCATCCCCGCTGATCCAGAAGGAGTTCAACCTCACCGATGCGCTGATCGGGCTCCTCGGTTCTGCGTTCCTGCTGGTCTACGCAGTCGCCGCCCTGCCTTTCGGGTACTGGGCCGATCGAGGCGTACGCCGAACAGTGGTCGCAGTCGGGGTCACGATCTGGAGCCTCGCCACGCTCTTCACAGGCTTCGCAAGGAATTTCTTCCAGCTCTTCCTCAGTCGGGCGATCCTCGGTATCGGCGAGGCAAGCTACTACCCGGCGGGCACCTCGCTTTTGTCGGACTACTTTCCCAAGCAGCAGCGCGGCCGGGTGATGTCGATCTGGGGCGCGGGAAGCACGCTCGGGATAGCTGTCGGCTTTGCTGGTGGCGGTTACATCGCCGAGAAGTTCGGCTGGCGCAATGCGTTCTTTTTTGCCGCCGTGCCGGGCATCCTGTGCGCGTTTCTTGCCTTCAGGTTGCGAGAGCCACTTCGTGGCAGCGCTGAGGAGCGAGGGCCTGCCCTAAAGCAGACACACGACGCGGGCCTGCGCACGTTCCTGGGCCTCATGCAGATACCAACCCTGCGCGCCGCCATCCTCGCGCAGACGGTTCTGTACTTCGTCCTCGCCTCCAACGCCTTCTGGCTCCCAACGCTGCTTCATCGCAGGTTCGACCTATCGGTCAGCCAGGCCGGCTTGCTGGCCGGCGTTGTCCTGGTCCTGGGCGGCTTGATCGGCACGCTGGCCGGCGGCTGGATCGCTGACCGACTCGCCCGGACAAGACCGGCTGCCTACCTGCAGGTTGGCATCGCCGGCTTCTTGATCGGCGCAGTCTTCATCGTCATCTCGCTCGTGGCTCCGCTGAACATAGGGCCGTTCCCGATCTTCATTCCGGCCTTCCTCATCACGGTGATCGCCCTGTATCTGCACTCTGGTCCTTTCACAGCAGTGTCACAAAACGTGGTCTCACCTGCCCTGCGCGCAAGCAGCGTGACGATGCTGCTGTTCGTCTCCCACGTTTTCGGTGACTCCCACTCGACCTTCGACGTGGGCTTTCTCTCAGACTGGCTGGGGAGCCTCCAAACAGCCCTGCTGATCACCTCGCCGACCCTGCTGATCTTGGCGGCGATCATCGCTGCCACCGGGCTGCGTTCGGTCAAGCCCGATACACAGGCTATGGAAGACGAGTGGGCAAAGCGGCCCGCGCAGGCTCCCGTCGCCGGCTAGTTCTTTCTAGTAGATAAACCCGACGAGGCGACCGCCCAGCTGGCCCGGCTTGATGGTGCGGGTGCTGATCACGCCGAAGGCAACGAAGTTCATCTCCGACACCGTCCAGGACCCGTCAGCATTCACCGACTCGACGTATGCCACGTGGCCCAGGTAGCTCTCCCAGGTGACCATGATCGCGCCCACCTTTGGTTTCGGGCCGACCGGGTATCCGGCGGCGGACGCGTTCTGGTACCAGAAGCCTGCGTCGCCGCGCCACGTCACGTTCCGCTTGGTGGCGACGTAGTACGTGCACCAACCGGGAGGAAAACCGGTGGCGGGGTACGGACCGAGGCAGCAGCCAAGGATCGTCGAGTTGAACGAGCCGCCAGCTCCAGCCTGCATTAGGTTCTGCCACAGGGTTGGCGGTGGTGGGAAAGCCCCACCGACGCCGCCCGGAATGACGAGGACGGTGCCTGCGGTCAGATGCGTGGTGCGCAGCCGGTTGAAGTCGAGGATGGTCTGAGCGTCGGACTGGTACTTCGTGGCGAGGCTCTCAAGCGTGTCGCTCGCCTTGGCGGTGATGACGATTCCGGGAACCGGCGGGATCACGATCTGGTCGCCGGTCGCGACGACATCGCTCGAGATCAAGTTGGTGTTCGACCAGCGGATCTGGCTCACAGTGACGTGGAACTTGGCAGCGATCGCCTTCAGGTTCTCGCCTGACTGGACCTTGTATGTCGTCGGGGTGTGGCTTATCGGCGCCGCCAACGGGATGGACACCGGCTTGATGATCGTGCTGTAGCGGCCCAGCGATACATCACCCACGGTGCCACCCTCGCCTGAGACCACCGCTTCTGCGTTGACTGCGCCCAAACGAGCTGTAAAGGACGATTGGTAGTGACGGTCCATCGATGCGTACCCTGATATCGCGACCGCTATTGCGAGCACGACAGCATGAGTCAGGTAACGGTGGACTCTCAAATACCTACCCCTAAAAGTTGTGAACCCACCAACCAGAGGTGGATCCCCCAAGAACCGCGTCACCCTACCAGACCCCCGCCGAGCCCGTCAACCCTGTGAACTGAGAGAGTGGGGCCGAAAAGGTGGTTTTGCCGGCCGGCAGGTTGAACTCGGCCTGAATACGCCAAACTCGACGCCTGGCGGCCTCTTGACGAACAACAGTTCGTCCTGTTGAAAGGGCCAAGCGGGCCTGTTTCCACGTCGTGACGGGCTTGTTCACAGGCTGCTCAACGGCAAACAGGGGCGTAGCTTGCTGTTAAGGAAACGTGGCGGCATATATAGAGACGCGCGCGAGATGCAAAGGGATGCGGCGTTTTCTTTACCTGCATGCTCGTGCTTCATTGCACAATCACCAGCCTCGCCCCGTGATGGGTCGCAGATCTCGCGCGCACGACAAAGAGTGCGGAAGTCGCGCCGCCTATCCTTTTCCGCGCATGAACGGCTCGCCAACGGCCGGCGAATATCGCGCGCAGCGCTCAATTCGGCGATGAGCAAGCTCCACACGCCTGTATGCAAGTTGCTCGGCATCGAGCTTCCGATCCTGCAGGCCGGCATGAGCCGCTACACCACGCCGGAGCTGGTCGCCGCTGTGAGCAATGCCGGCGGCCTCGGAATCATCGGAGGCCTCAGCCGGACGGCGGATGAGCTGCGAGAAGAGATCGGCAGGGTCCGCGAGCTGACCTCTCGCCCATTCGGCGTCAACCATGTCGTGTCACAGCTGGACTCCGCGGCCGTCGATGTCACGCTGGAGCTCCGCGTACCGGTGCTCTCACTTTCTTGGGGACGAGCCGGCGAGCTGGCCCGCCGCGCTCGCGACGCAGGCGTGAAGGTCGTCCACCAGGTCAACTCCCCCGAGGAAGCAGGCAAGGTGGCGGCAGACGGAGCGGATGTCGTGGTGGCGCAAGGGACCGAGGGTGGCGGACACGTCGGAGGGATGTCGACGCTGCCGCTGGTGCCTCAGGTCGTCGATATAGTCAATGCGGTGCCGGTGCTCGCGGCCGGCGGCATCGCAGATGGGCGCGGCCTGGCTGCGGCGCTGATGCTTGGCGCGCAGGGCGTGCTGATCGGGACTCGCTTTCTTGCTACGCCTGAGGCCAGTGGGCGCGGGCACTCCAAAGATGTGATCCTCAACGCGCTGGGGAGTCAGACCATGGCGAGCAAGTTCTTTGACGACGTCCTCGGCATCCGCTGGCCAGGGGCCTTGGTGCGTTCAATCCGAAATCCTCTCCTGGACCGCTGGGCGCAGCGGCAACAGGACTGGACGCTGGCGGCGGACCAGATTCGACCCTCGCTAGAGGCAGCGATTGCGGCCGGCGATTTTGTCCTGGCCGGCGAGGCCGCAGGATTGATCCACGACATCGTTCCCGCCGGGGAGCTGGTGACGAGGATCGCCCGTGAGGCCGAAGCTCTCCTGAATGGATAGTCGCACGTCACCGGCAACCCCCACCCGGCTGTGCTCGCTTCGCGAGCAGAGCCTCCCTTCCCATAAATGGGGAGGGGTTGGTCCGGCCCCCACCCGGCCGCGCCCGCCTTGCGGACGGGGCCGCCCTCCCCACAAGTGGGGAGGGGTTGGTCCGGCTTCTGGCCGGACCTAAGGGCCGGACCTAAGGGCCCCCGCGGACGTAGATGTTCTGGCCCGAAACGAAGCCCGACTCATCGCTGCAAAGGAAGGCGATCACGTTGGCGATGTCCTCGGGCTGACCGACCCGGCGCAGTGGGATCTGCGATGCAGCCCCTAGCTTGAATGCCTCGTAGTCAACTCCCATGCGCTCGGCAGTAGCCCTGGTCATCCTGGTCTCGACAAATCCTGGCGCCACTGTGTTCACGTTGACGTTGTAGGCACCCAGCTCGATGGCGAGCGTCCGCGCCATACCCTGCAGGCCGGCCTTCGCTGCCGAGTAGTTGGCCTGGCCCCGGTTGCCCAGAGCTGAAGTCGAGGAGAGGAAAACCATCTTTCCGTATTTCTGGTCGACCATGTGTTTCTGAGCCGCCCGTGCACACAGAAAGGTGCCTTTAAGGTGAGTGTCGATCACCGCATCCCAATCCTCGTCGGTCATCTTGAAGAGCAGGTTGTCGCGGATGATGCCGGCGCACGTCACCAGCACGTCGAGCCGCCCGAGCTCCTTCACAGTCCGCTCCACCATCGACTCCACCTGCGCCCGATCGCTGACATCGCACGCGATCGCGATGCCCCCGATTGGGCCGGCAATCTCTTTGGCTGGGCCCTCGTCAAGGTCTGAAACCGCAACCCTCGCTCCCTCTTTGGCAAGGAGCTGTGCGGTGGCCGCCCCGATCCCGCGGCCTCCTCCTGTCACCAGCGCGACGCGATCCTTGAACCTCACGCCGTGTCGGTGTCCAGGGCTGTACCGCCGTCCTTGCGAGGATCCGAACCGCCCCGCAAGCGCCCACCTTCTTCAGCCGCTATGAGCTGGGGTTTGGCGAAGTAGGAGTCGTAGTTGAGCGTTCGCCGGCTGACCTTATAGCCCAGCTTCTGGAGGCCGTTGCTCACCGCGTACGGGATACGCCCTTCGAGCTGGACGATATCGCCCTGAAAGTCGATTCGCGGAGCGCTGACTGCCTCAATCGGCGACATGCCGTGGTCGATCACGTTGACCAGCGCCTGCAGGATGCCTGTCACGATCTTCGTCCCGCCTGGCGCGCCGACGCAGACACGCAGACGGTCGTTGTCGAAGACCATCGTCGGCGTCATCATCGTCACGCGCGTCTTGCCCGGCCGAACGGAGTTAGGGGTGCCGGGCCGCGGATCGAAGCAGTTCATGTAGTCGTTGAAACCAAACCCGAGGTCTGGCGTGACGACGCCGCTGGCCGAGCCAAGCGTGTGCGTCAGCGAGACTGCGTTGCCTTCGTCATCGACAACGCAGACATGGGTGGTGTCAGGGCGGTCGTGGGCGGCTCCGGCAGCGACTGCCTCACGCGCCTGGGCGGCGTACTTTTTGTCGGCCAGAGCCCCGGTCGGGATGTCGACGAAGCGAGGATCTGCGACGTGACGCTCGCGATCGGCGACCGCCCAACCCATCGCTTCCACCAACAGGCGCGCCGCTTCTGTGCTCGGCCAGCCATGGGCGCCCAGGTCGTAGCCCTCGAGAAAGTTGAGCATCTGGAGCAGTGTCAGGCCGCCCGCGGGTGGACCTGCGACCGATAGGGCAAGCCCCCTATATGTGCCCCTCAGGGGCTCCGTCACGTTGACGCGATAGTCGGCAAGGTCGTCTTTGGTGATGAAGCCTCCGTTGGCTTCGAAGTCCGCCGCGATCGCCTCGGCGATCTCACCGCGGTAGAAAATGTCGGGGCCGTCACTCGCGAGACGCTCCAGCGTGCGGGCGTAGTCTGCCTGCACGAAGCGCTCACCGATGGCGAAGAGTTTGCCGTCGTGCGTGTAGATCGCCTTCGCCGCAGGCGTCACTTGAATCCTCTGCGCGTTGGGGACCACATCCGGGCCGAAGTCGGTGGTCCAGTAGTCATGCATGTAGCCGCTCACTGGGATGCCATCCCGCGCGAGCGGAATCGCAGGCGCGATCGCCTGGTCCCACGAGATCGTGCCGAAACGCGTGAGCGCCTCGTAGAGTCCCGCGACCGTTCCGGGTACCCCGACCGATTGGTAGCCGACGTCGTTGACAAATCCTTCGAGCACGTAGCCGTAACGATCGGCGGCTTCGCGGATGAAAAGCTTCTCCCACTGGTCCTCGCGCGCTCGCGCGCCGGCAGTGGCATAGAACTCGAGAAGAACATCGCCCTGCTTCGGGCTGTGGACGAGCATCACGCCGCAGCCACCGATCCCGCACATCTGCGGATCCATCACTCCCTGGACGAAGGCACAGGTCACGGCGGCATCCACAGCGTTGCCGCCCCGGCGCATGACGTCCAACCCGACCTCCGCCGCGTGAGGTTGTGGGGCGACGATTATTGCCACCAGGAAAGAATGAGGGAAACCCTGGCGGAAGCGCTAATCGAGCCTGGGCGGCATCTCAAGAGAGTCGAGCGGAATGACAAGCCTGAACGGCCCATAGAGGTGGTCGAACTGGTCGCGTGAGATCAGGTCACGTACCGCCAGCGCGACTGCCGCGTTGCGACTGGCCTCGATCATCGAGAGCTCCGGGCCGCCGAGCCCGATCGTGTTCTGTATTACCGCCCACTGCTCCGTTGAGAGGGCGGCGAGTCGATCGACGAAGCGCGCCACCGTCGCGCTGATCGGAAACGGCGCTTCCGGTGTCAAGTGACCCACAGCGCTGAAGTCGTCGTGTCGGGCCTGCTTGAACTCACTGCATCCACCACTGGAGCCTAAGCAATGGTGCTGCAGCAAAGTTGCAGTCTTGAGTCCGGCGTAGCCGGACGTCATCCTCCCCGCACAGCGGGGAGGTCGGCTCTGCGCGCGAAGCGGGCACGCCGGGTGGGGGGCGGCCGTCGGAACGGAATTCCTGCGCGTGGGCGGGAACCCTTATTCGGCCTCCGTCAATCGCTCCTGGTAGTGCTCCGCGAAAGCGCGGACCTTCGCGGCATACGAGCCGCTGGCCCCGATCAGATTCGCTAGCTGCCGCTCGGCGAGCTCCGACCATCCAGCGTTCTGCGTCAGCCTGGCGAGCCGGGCAGTCAGGCGCCACGATTCCCCACCCAGCACTTCCGCTGATCCCCTCAGGGCGTCGCCGACAGCCTTGGTGTCGATAGCCAGACCGGAGATGACCAGAGCCTCCGCCTCCAGAAGATTGGCGGCTACCGCGCGCACCGCATCCCCCGATCTTGTGGATTCAGCAAGGAGCTCGCGAGAGGCTGAAAGAGCTCGCTCAATCTTGCCGGCGGCAAGCTCCTGGCGCGCCTGCAGCAATCTAGTCCGGCCTCTCTGCTGCCACCGAAATGGATACGGACCCACGCGGGTGTGCGCAGCATCGGCGAGGTAGCGCATCGACGATCGCCGCGCACCCGCCACGAGGCGGCTCTCGCCCAGGCCGATCAAGCTCGCCTCGAGCAACGGGCGAAGGTGGTCGGCGCGCGCGCGGTCGAGCTCTTTCAAGTTGATCTCGTCTGCAGCTTCCAGCGCGCCCATCGTGACCAATATCGCGGCATGGAGGTTGGCGCCGTCGGGGCCGAACTGGGCAACCTCTGCCGGTCCGACGTCGGGACTCAACATGTCAAGCGCCGACAGGGCCGCCGAAACCTGACCCAGCATCATGTGCGCCCGCGCCAGGGCCAGCTGGCGATGGCGTGCGGTCAACGGCTGATCAACGTCATCAGTCGCAGTTGGTGAAAGCTGAAGCAGCTCGAGAGCCTCGCGAGCTCGCCCCTGGTCGCACCTGAGCGCTGCGAGCCACACCGCTGCCAGGGTGCTCAGGCCGCCTTCATCGGCAATCCTTTGTGCGTCGGCGTAGCGGCGATCGGACTCCTCCAGCTCCCCCTCCGCGTGGAGCAGGCGCCCCGCGATAACGAGGCAGCGCGCGCGGGTGCCCGGAGAGTCGGCGAGTGCAGCCGCCTCCTCAGCCAGGGTCAACGCATAGTCAAACTCGCCAAGGTAGTACGCGCACCAGGCGGCCGTCTCCATGCCCGCCGCGCCGGCCCCGCGGACGATGGCGGCGCGCGCATCCTCGGCCGCACGCGCGAACTGGCCCATCGTGATGCGCACCTCGGCGCGAAGGAGCCGGCTGTCGGCAGTGTCCTCGAGCTCGATCGCGTCAGTGAGCAGGCGCTCGGCCTCGGCAAAGTCGCGACGGCGGAAGCACGTGCGCGCGGCGACCATCAGCGTCGACACGGCCTGGGTCACGTCGCCCCCAAGCCGGGCATGATGCGCAACCTGTATCGCGTCGGGTGCCTGGCGTGCCTCCATCAGGCGAGCGGCAGTGCGGTGCACGTGGGCTCGCCAGGGACCTGTCAAGCCGGCGGCCAACGCCTCTCGAACCAGCTCGTGGTGGAACGTGAAGGCGCCGGCTCCCTCATCCAGGAACAGGGCCTTGACGCCGGCCTCCAGGTGGGCAAAGAGATCGACAGGATGAAGATTCAGAATCTCCATCAGGAGATCGGTATCGACGACAGCCCCGATCGTCGCCGCCGTGCGAAGAGTCCGGGCGGCAGGGCCCAGCTGATCACACCGCGTGTCGACTGCCTGCCTGATGGTCGCCGGTAGACCCGCGTGCTGGTCCGTGAGCGCGAGCTGGCGGAGGAAAAGCGGATTGCCTCCGGTGAGAGCATGCAGCTCTTCCGCGCGGGTGCTGCCGACGATCATCCTCGCCGCAGCGAGGTCGAGCGGGCCGAGAGTGATCTTTTCGTCAATTCGGTGGGGCTGCCTGCTGTTGAGCAGCTGGGTGACGACAATCAGGAGCGGCACACCCGACGGCCGTGCCCTCGCGAAATCGACCCACGCGCGGGTGAGCTCGCCGGCGAGATGAATGTCGTCGAGGACGAGCGCTGTCGGCGTGGAGGAGGCGATGTGCGCGAACGTGCCCAGCATCACCTCGAACATTCGGCGCCGGACGCTGGCGTTGAGGGCCGGCGCGATAACTGCAGGGGTGGGATCCGCCCGTGGCGCTTCGAGCAGTGCGCGATATGCGGGTTGCGGGCCGAACAGAGCTTGCGCCCGGCGGCGGTCGCCTTCGACGAATTGCTCAAGGGCCGCCACCAACGGGTGCAGGGGAACCATGCGATCGAGGCCGGCACAGCTGGCGAGCAACACAGTCGTTTCATGCCCCCGTGCATGAGTCGCCCAGTGAGTGACCAGTCGTGTCTTGCCGATACCGCTATCCCCTTCGACGACCACGAGCCTGATGCCCCCTGCGCCGACCTGTGACAGCGCCTGATCGAGCGTCGCCATCTCCGCCGTCCTCCCCGCCAACGCGGCGCTCTGCCCGTCCTCGCTGCCCGGCGACGCCGCACCTGGATCTCGCCCGTGATTCGTCGGCACCGCAATGACAAGCCCCGGGATCGGTTTCCCCTGGAGGATCGCCTTGTGGACTGCGTCGGTGGCCGGCGATGGATCCACGCCAAGGTCTTCACGCAAGCGTCTCCGCGCGCGCGCGAAGGTTGCGAGCGCAGTGCCCGGCTGACCACCGTGCGCCAGCGCCGCCATAAAGACCTGCAGGGCGCCCTCGTCGTAAGGATCGGCTGCCACCACCGCCTCGCTCATCTCGCGCGCGGAGGCGAAGTCGCCGATCGCCAGCGCGGCCCGCGCGGCGGTGCGCCGAACATCAAGGCCCAACCTCGCTACTGCTGCCCGCTCCTCGTCCGCCCATGGCGAATCCGGTTCGTCGGCCAGGAGCTCGCCGCGCATGAGCGCAAGCGCCCCCTCGGCGGCCAGCCGGGCGCTGGCGTAGTTCTGGGCGGCGAGCCTGCGCGAGGCGGCCGTGGCCAGATGGTTGGCGACATCGAGGTCGATCCAGTCCGCCAGCAGCTGATAGCCGGCGTCCGACCTCGGCAGTCGTTCGGGCCCAAGAACCGATCGCAGCCGGCTGACCAGCACCGAGATCTGCTGCGAGGGCCGCGCCGGCGGCCGCTTCGGCCACAGGCAGTCGACAAGCCGTGGTACAGGGACAGGCTGGCCGCGCGCCACCGCCAGAACCTTGATGAGGGTGCGCGCTTTCCTGCTGCCCAGGGCATGTTTATCCACGCCTTGGATGTCCAGGGCGCCAAGTACGCTGACCTTCAGCTCTCCGACGGCCTGCCTACCTGACCGAGTCACGAGTCTCCCACTCGAACGCTGATCGCGGTCTCCTATCCGGTGCTGAGTCTAAACCCACTACTTAACAAGCGCACGCCTATCTGGGTCAGCACGCCGTAACGCGTTCGGGCAAGATGCCGTTCTGGTGCAGGTGGGGTGCTCTCCATGAGCTGGCTGCCGGTGCCGGTCCAGCGGCTGGCGCTGGCTCTTATTGCCTTGATTGCCCTTGCCACCCCGAGCTTCGTCACGCTTTGGGTCTCCACTCCCTCCGCAGACGATGTGCAGGAACGGGTGCTGGACGCAACCGGAGAGCACGGAGTCGTTCTACTGGCCGAGGATGAGGTGCCGGCCCTCCTGGCGCAGGCTGTCGTGGTCACTGAGGACGAACGCTTCTACTCCCATCACGGGATCGACACGATCGGCCTTGGGCGCGCGTTCCTGTATGACGCTACGCACTTCTGTTTTTGCCAGGGTGGCTCGACCATCACAGAGCAGCTCGTCAAGGACGTCTACCTCAACGGTTCCAACGAGGGATACAACAAGATCGTCGACGTTGTGCTGGCGCTCAAGGTCGAGCAGACAATCGGCAAGAGACGGATCATGGCGGACTACCTGAGCGAGATCACAACCGGGTACAACCGCTACGGCGTGAGCGCAGCGGCGTGCGCGTACTTCCACAGGCCGCTGGGGAATCTGAGCATCGGTCAGTACGCATTGTTGGCCGGGCTGACTCAAGCGCCATCGCTATACGACCCCACCGTCGATCCCGATCTGGCCGCGCTTCGACGAAGTGGCGTGCTGGCCGCGATGGTCTCTCATAACGTGATCACGCCGGAACAGGCCGCCAACGCCAACGCCGAACCAGTCCTCGCGCCAGGCCCACCCCCCACGACCTGCCCCTAGAGGTCGTTTCCCCAGCGCGGCGGGGTTGGCCGGGGTCCCCAAACCATCCGGGTCTTCCCTCATAACGGGCGCGAAGCGCCGCCGTCAGGGAATCCAGACCATCGGAGAGGTGGCGTCGAAACCCAGGTTGGTCGTGATCCGGATGGGAAGGATCTTGGCCGGCACACGCGTCGGTGACGGAACCGGGCTTGGAACCGGGCCGCTGACCGGGCCGCCTGGGGTCGGGATGACGCTCGGAATGGGGCTTGGGGCGGGGGGAGCATATGCGAGCTTGGGCAGGAACCAGAGCTGGAAACCCTGGCCCAGCTGCGCGGGGGCCAGGTAAGCGATTCCGCTGCTGTCGGGCGCCCACGTGGGCTGTGCGACCAGCTGATTGGTGATCAGGTTGCGTCTTGGACCAAGCGAAGACCCGTTGAAAGACGCGATGACCAGGTACGACTGCTGCGTCTCATGAGTGCAGATCATGGCCATCGTGCGGCCGTTCGGCGACAACGCCGGCTGCGCACAGTCCTCGTCGGTGGTGGTGAGCGGCTTACCGTGGCCGGCGCTCGCGGGAGGCGCGAGGACCCCCCCACCGCCGTACGGCACCTCTGGCTGGTTCGTGATCCAGATCTGGCTGGTCAGCTTCCCATCAGGTCCGTACAGATACTTCGTATAGATGAGCGCGCCCGATGCCAGGGGCAGTGGCTGCACATCGCCCCCCGTGTAGTCGATCGATATGCTCCAAAGCCGTCCCTGGGCGATGTTCCCGCCGAGGGGCATCGACCAGATCGACATTGGCACGTCGAAACCGAACTTGGGCTTGTCATAGCTCATGAACAGTGTTTTTCGGTTCGTGCTGAGGCGCGGGTAGAACGACCAGTGCCTAACGCTGGGGTCGAAGTTACCCGGAGGCGCTGAATTGTTAGTGAGGCGTCTGAGCACTCGGCCGAGGCGGTTGACGACGTACACGTCCGAGTAGAGCAAGCTGCGCTTGACGGCAAGCAGGCCGCCCCCCGGATAGGGGGCGAGCTGGGTCCAGCCGGCCGCGGGCGTCAGCTGATGGAACCGCCCGGCGCTGAGGCTGTAGATCGCTCCCCCCTGCGTAAGAAAGACCGTCCCCGGGAGGTTGAACGCTCCCGGGCTCGGCGACGCTGTCGACGGCTCCTCCGCCGGAGCCGTAGCGGTGGACTGGCGCGACCCCAGATATACATACGAGCCGATCCCGAAGACCACCATCAGCGCAGCCAGCCCGGCAGCCAGAAGAAACCTCGAGATCACGGGAAGTACTGATGCACGAGTGGCAGGATCAGGCCCCAGTTCGGAGTGATGCTGCCGTCGGGGCCTCCTCCGTGCGTGTACGGCGGAAGCAGGACTATCTGCTGAATGTTCTTGAGATCGAGAGTGCTCACGATCGGCAGCAGGGTTGCAATGCGCTGCAGCCCCATGCTCGTCTTGATCTGTCCTTTGAGGGCGGCCGCGAGGCCCGGGACGTCCGCGGCTGAGACCGCGACTGCTTTCGCCTTAAGAGCGAGCAGCACCTGTTGCTGCCGCTGAGAGCGTCCGAAGTCGCTCTGCAAGTCGTTGTGACGAGATCGCACGTACTGGAGGGCGTGCGTTCCGTCGAGGTGCTGGGGCCCGGCAAGAACTGCCACGCGCAGGTAGGCGTACGGGTTGCCTTTTCCGATGTCCGCTGGATAGAAGTCGTCCATCACCGGAGCGCTCGTTACGACATCGATGCCTCCGATCTTGTCGATCACGTTGATGAGCCCGACCAGACCGATCCATATGTAGTCGTCTATGTGAATGCCGAAGTTGTTCTCGACTGTGGCGATGGCGGCGCCCGGACCACCGTACGAGTAAGCCCCGTCGATCTTGCCCATCCCACCCGGCGAAAGCTGGACATACAGGTCGCGCGGGATCGAAAGCATCACCACCCTCTTGGACGAAGGGGTGAACCGCACGATGATCATCGATTGGGTCAGGACGTGGTCGGCGTTGAACTTGGAGTCGTTGTCCGAGCCGAGCAATAACACCGTGAAGGATCCCGGCGCACGGGGCGTGGGCGCCGTAGAGGGCGTCGTCAAGCCAGTCGGCGACGGCGTCGGCGACGGCACGTCCACGACCTGGCCGGTGGCGTCGAAGGCCTCCGTGACCGCCGGCAAGAAGTACGCGAAACTGCCCGCCGCGCCCGACAGGACTACGGCGGCGACGGCCAGGGTCAGGATGCGAAAAGGCCTCAGGCGCCCCTGCGAAGCACGAGCGCGGTGGCCCGGTCGACTACCGAGCAGCACGGGCGTGAATTCTAGCCCGACCGCCAAGTCGGCTTTGTAAACGAGATGTGACGACTGTTGCCGGCGTGCGCCCTCAACAACACGCTTCTTCGCGATCGAGACGGGGGCCTAACCGAGCGCCAGCTGAACCGCCTTCACCGCAAGCAAGGCGACGGCGAGCACCAGATATGCGCCCATGCCGACCATCGCGACACGCCTTGTCATCGACCACCTCGGGCGTTCGAGAAGCGCCAGCGCAGGCATCCGCCAGTTCTCACGCTCAGCGCGCGAGACCTCGGGCTCGCGAACTGTGCCCCTGCGGCTGAGCCAGGCCCACGCACCTGCCGCCGACAGGACCAGCGCCATCGACACGCCGAGCACAACGACCAGCCGGTTGACGTCCACCGACGGTATCGCCGTCGAGATGACCAACACCATCGACAGCAGGAGAAGCGCGCTGACGATGACGGTGGCGACGATGTTCAACCACGCCTTGTTGACCCAGGGCCCGAGGACAGCCCGGTCGTTGCAGAGCAGGACGACAAAGACAGTCGAGCTTGGCAGCAGGATGCCTGCCAGAGCCTGCACCGCCGTGGTGATCAGGCCGAGCGGCGCATGCGGGATGAGCACGATACCGGCCGCCACCGCCACCATCGCGGCGTACGAGCCGTAGAAGAGCTTCGCGTCAGCAATTCCCCTGTGCAGCGAGTGGCGCAGGCCGAACATGTCGCCGAACGCATACGAGGTCGCCAGTGTCACAGCTGAGGCGCCGACTATCGACGCGTCAAAAAGGACCAACGCAAAGATCGTGCCGACCAACGGAGAAATATGCGTGCCCAATCCCCGGCCGATGCCCAGGGCATCCTTGTAGTTACCGAAGTCGTTTGTGCCTGAGAACGCCGATGCAGTCGCGATCATGATGGCGGCTGCCCCGACCACCACGACAAGGACGCCGAGGGCTGTGTCCGCCTTCTCGTATTCGAGCCAGCGCGGCGTGATGCGTTTGTCGATGACGTTGGACTGCTGGAAGAACAGCTGCCACGGCGCGACGGTTGTACCGACGATGGCGATGATCAATAGAACCGCGTTGGACGTAAAGCCGCCATGGATGCTGGGTTGAACAAACCCCTTGAGAGTTGCAACCGGATCAGGATGGCTCAGGAACGCGAGAGGTAGGACGAGCAGGCTTGCGAACAGGAAGACAAACATCGCCCGCTCCCACCGGCGGAAGTTCCCGGTAACAGTGATGCCGATAAGCAGTAGCGCTGAGACGGGCACGACGACGTAAGGACTGAACCCGAAGTATTCCCCCGCCAGGCTAACCCCGATGAATTCCGTGCTGATGACCAGGAAGTTCAGAAGGAAGAGCCCGCCGACTGAGAACCATGCCCAGAATCGGCCGAACCTTTCCTTGATGAGCCTTGCCTGACCGACTCCGGTAACCGCACCCAGCCGAACCACCATCTCCTGGTTGACGATGAGGACCGGGACTAGAAGGACCAGCGTCCACAGGAGCGAGTAGCCGTAGTCCTGGCCGGCTTGCGCGTAGGTGGAGACCCCTCCCGCATCGTTGTCGCCCACCATGACGATGAGCCCAGGGCCGACGATCGCAGCCAGCGTGAGGAGCCGCCTCCGCCAGGTGCGGCGGGGGGCCTGGTCCCCGATGCGGATGGTGCCAAACGCGCCGTGGATGTCACCGCTTTGAGCTTCTTCGAGAGTCCCCGAGGTAGGGACCGGGTGGGAGTCGCCTCTCACCGGCCCGCGCTCGGCCACCGAGGGTCAGACCCCGCTGCTCGCTTCGACGCGGTTGCGCCAGTCTTCTGGCACAAGGGCCTCCAGCAGGTCGTCCACGGAGATTGCTCCAACCAGGGTTGAGGCGCTGTCGGTGACGGCGAGGGCTGTGAGGTTGTAGTCGGCCATCATCAGGGTGACATCAGCCAGGTCCGCACCAGCGCTGGCGCGCAGGTCGACCAGCCCGAGTTCCTCCTCGACCTTTCGCTCGGGATCGCCACGCAGAAGGTCGACCACCCCGACGCTTCCGACGAACTTGCCATCCGTCTCGGTAACGAAGACAGTGCTCAAGAGCTGGTGGGGCGCCTTGTCGTCGGTTCGCACACGTTCGAGAGCGTCGGACGCGGATGTTCCGCGCACTACCGAAACGAAGTCCGGATTCATCATGCCTCCGGCTGTGGTCGGGTGGTATTGAAGGAGCTTGCGCAGCTTGTTCTGCTGTTGGGCCGGCATCATGCTGAGCACAGGCGTCAGCCTGTCGTAGTCGAGCTCTCCGAGCAGGTCGGCAGCGTCGTCGGGGGCCATTCGCCCGAGCACCTTCGCGGCCTCCTCATTCGAACGATTCTTCAGAAACTCAAGCTGGTGCTCGGTATCGAGCTCCTCGAAAACGTCGGCGGTGAGCTCCACATCGCTCTCGACAGCATTGATGATCTCCTCGCCTTCCTCGTGCGAGGCGCTCTCGACGAGGTCGGCGATCTGGGCGGGGTGGAGCCTTCGCAGCCGCTGCAGCGGCATCAACAGCTTGGCGGTGGGCACATGGCCCATGAAGGGCTGCACATCCTTCCAATCCAGAATCGCGTGCTTGCGCAGGTCGGGTCGCGCGCGACGAGGAACGAGGCGTCGCAACATTGCTCGGGGGCTCCGATCGACCCCCAGCAGCGCCCACCCCTCTTCGGTGTGTCCGAGCACCAGGTCGTGCGCCTGGACGATGCGACCGCGAGCCACGTCCATCAGGTGGCGGCCGAAGACGTCAGCCGCGAGCAGCACCTCACCGGGGCGCCGCTGAAACGTTCCCGTGTGAAGGGTGTGGCTGCTCAGTCTCACCTCGCCAGGCGCGAGCTTCTCAACATCCAGCATGCCTACGTAGACGTCGCTGCCGCCGATGCGGACCTCGATCCCGGTCACCGGTGGATAGCCCCCTCCACCATCACCGAGCTTGACGATGAGATCTTCCAGCCGGCCGAGCTCGTCGCCGGCGGGATTGAGCACCGGACTGTTCAGGATCTGCGTGAGCATCAGCCTCCGCTTTTCCCTGCGTGGTCCGTTACCGTCCGCCGCCGCGCGCTGGGATGGCGGCGATGCGTCGATCTGCCCGTTTTGCATTTGCTCGCTCATTGAATCTCCGCTAATGCGGTCCTCCACCTCCGGCCGGCCCATTCACCAAGCCAGGGCCTCGGTCATTATCCCGCGGCCCTGGTCATCTTGGCCTCCAGCTGCTCCATGCGCTCGATAATTCGCGCGAGCGCGCCGTCCTGGGCGTTGAGGTGGTCTTGCATCTGCAGGCATTCGTGGAGAATTGCTTCAGCGTCTTGGTAGGTGACCACGGCCCTTTTATCGGATGCGGCCCCCAGCACCTGCTGGCCGACCATGATCACGAACATGAGCAGCAGCTGGACTATGTTGCCGAGGAACAGCAGGAAAGCGAACGGGTACGGATCGATCCGATGCAGCGGCCCCCATGCGAAGCCCGCCAGGACCATCCACGTTGCCATCGTCAATCCGGCGATGTAGAACGCCCACATTGTGCCGACCCTGCGAGTGATTGCGGCGCCGAGGCGCCCGTTGATCCCGATGTGCTGGTCGGCGACCTTCGGTGGCGGCTGCAGCTTTCTCTGCTCTGTGTGGGGATGCGGATGATGGACAAACTCGACCACTTCCATGCCTTTGAGCCCTCCCAAATGAATCGGTAGCTCCATCTGCTCGCACGTCGTGAAGCTTGCTTACTGGTCCCCGGCTCGGTTCGTGGCGGCTCCTACCGCTGCGGCCACACCTTGTTTTGCTGCCAATGCGCCGTAACACGCCTGCCATTTCCCGATGATCTCGGGCCAGCCAAATGCAGCCCTTACCCGGCGCTCGCCGGCGGCGCCGAGGCTGGCCGCCAGCGCGGGATCGAGGGCGAGTCGCTCAAGGGCGCGCGCCAGCTGATCGGGGTCCGCCGGCGGGACCAGCAAACCGCTTTCCCCGTCCTCAATGATGTCCGTGATTCCACCGATTTCGCTGCCCACCACGGGAACCCCATAGCTCATCGCTTCAAGCAGGACGACACCGAGGCCTTCCGTATCGCCTCGTGTATCCAGGATGGATGGGAGGACGAAGACGTCAGTCGCCGCGTACGACTCTTTCAAGACGCTGTCGTCGACACGCCCGCGAAAGTCCACGCGGTCCTGGAGACCGCCATCCAGGACCTGTCGCGCCAATGACGCACGCTCGGGCCCATCGCCGATCACTGTCAGGCGGGCATTTAGGTCATTCGGCAAGCGCTGCAGCGCAGCGATCAGGTGATTCACGCCTTTCCGGCTGACCAAGCGCCCCACGAAGAGAATCCTGAAAGAGCCGGCGTTGGGGACCCTGTGCACAGCCGTGACCTCAGAGAAGCCGAGAGTGTACGGAATCACCTGTACCGGAACCTTCGCGAAACCGGCGATCCGACCCGCCGTGTAAGTCGAGATTGCAACCACCGCGTCTGACGTGCGCAAGGCCCAGCGCACGAAGCCGCGAAGCCAGGGCAGGGAACTTTTTACCAGGTGGAGCTCGGCCCCGTACCAGCTGGTGACTAGGCCTGGCCGGCCGGCGACCGTTCGACGGGCGAGCCAACCGAACAGCACGTGGGGCACTGGCCAGTGGACGTGGATGATGTCGAACTTGCGCTGGCGGGCAAGACGCCATATGGCCCACATGCCGCCGGCGATGTAAAACAGCGGCATCACACGGTAGAGCAGGGAGCGACGCATCCGGTCTGCCGCAGCTTCGTCGTGAGTCAGGTCCTCCCACCGCGCCGGGAAGTACCGGAAGCGATGGACGGGAATGCCCTCGTAAGAATCGCCCCCGCCTCCTCGGTAAGCCGACGTGAAGACCTCGACCTCGTAGCCGGCGGCCGGCAGCCGCTTGAGCAGCTCCACCAGCCAGGGCACCATCACGTCGTCACGCGATCGCGGGAACGCGGTCACAACGTGGAGGATGCGCATCCGAGTGGTCGCACTATACCCGCCGTCCTCGCCGGTACCGAGCTGCCCGCAGCGATCGTTGAAGGTTGCCGCGCGTCTGCGGGGGATCGGTCGTCAGTGCTCGCCTCGGGCAGCTTCGAGCGCTTCTCGAGTTTCGGGTATGAGCCAGATGAGCAGCGCAAGCGCGCAAACGTACTGAACCCACCACAGACCGAGCAGCATGCTCACCGCAACACCCACCAGGGTGACGCCGGCCAAGTAAGCGCAGGTGACGGTTTCGGCGATGTCGGCCCGCAACGAGGGGCTGGCGATGAGACGGTTGGCCCGCGTCTTGGCCAGCGCGAGCATCGGCATCGCGACCAGTGCAACTGCTGCGACGGCGATACCAACGACGGAGTCTTCGGGCCTGAAACCTAAGAACAGTCCAACCAGCGACGTCACGACCACGAAAGCGCAAAGGACAAGCAGCAGTGCCGCGGAGATGCGCGCAGTCAACAGCTCCGTACGTTCGAGCCTCTCCGTGTCCGCGCCCCGCGACTCGGCGGACAATCGCCACAGCAGCACGAGCCCACTGAGAAGCTCGACCACAGAGTCGAGGCCGAAGGCCGCGAGCAGCACGCTTCGAGCCATGAGCCCGGCAATCAGTGCAATCGCTGCCTCAGCGGCCATCCATGCGACGGTTGCGATCTCGAGGCGTATGCCGAGAGCCACTGCGGCGGCCCTAGCAGAGGTGTCCATCACTCGGCTATCTAACTACGCGGAGCCTGAAGCGTGTCGCCAACGATCCGCGCCGTTAGGATCGGTGACTAGATGCGGCGCGTTGAGCAATATCGTGCAGAGCTCAGGCGGCTGACCGAATGGGAGGCCTACCTCAAGAAGAACTCAGGCCTGCCGGGGCCGCGCGCCAACCTCGAGCTGGTCGAAGCTGTAGGCGAGGAAGCGGACCCAGAGCGGCTGTGGCGCTTATCCGCTTCGAGCGACGAGTTCCTGGCCCTGTGCGGCACTGCGGGCCTCGGTCACCTTGCTGTCTCAGACCCAGTGCCCGTGATGTCTTGGTTGCGAGAGCTCGCATCGGATCCTCGCTGGCGCGTGCGAGAAGGTGTCGCCATCGCCCTTCAGCACCTGGGGCGGCACAGCATGCCTCGCCTCCTCGCCGAGATGGAGAAATGGTCAAAGGACGAGCCCTTCTTTCAGCGTGCCGCGGCCGCGGGACTGTGCGAGCCCAGCCTCCTCAAGGAGCCTGAGCACGTTACCCGCGTGCTGGCCATCCTCGACAGGATCACCAAGTCCCTGGCGGCGACAAACGCGCGGAAAGGCGAGGACTTCCGGGTCCTGAAGCAGGCCCTGGGGTACTGCTGGAGCGTGGCCGCGGCCGCCCTTCCCGCGGCGGGCCGCCCCCTCATGGAAAAGTGGCTCAGGTCTCCCGACGAGGATGTTGCGTGGGTGATGCAGAGCAACTTGAGCAAGGCACGCATGGTCGCGCTGGGTCCGAGCTGGCTGGCGAAATGGCGAGCGAAAGCGCCGATGGGTGAGCCTGCCCCGGCGCCCGCCGAAGCCAAGAAAGCGACACCGGAAGCTGCAGTGAGACTTGCCAAGAAACCAGGCAAGTCAACCAGGAAGAAAGCCAAGTCCGCTTAGGCATGGTCGAGCCCCCTCCTCAACCGCCACCCTCTCCCGGCGCTGCACGGCCGGAGCCGATCGCCGGCAAAGTCGTCGTTATCGCTGCCCTCGGCGCCCTGCTGGTGGCAGTCGCGGTCGCGGTCATTGCCGTCTTACTCGGATCGGGGATCCCACAGGCCGACAACGTGACGCTGCGCCCGGTGACGGCATCCACTGCGGTGACCGCCAGTCGCGGCGCTGTCGTCTACTCAGATGATTTTCGAAACGCCTCGTCGGGCTGGACCACCGAGACCCTGCCGTCTGGGACCACGTTCTCGTACACGCCGGCCGGCTACGTCATCGTCGCCAAAGGCACCGTGGATCACTTCGCAACGGCTCCATACGACACACCCCTGCAGCAGATGGCGATCTCAGTGACGGCGACTCAGTCGACCGACGCGCCGATAGGGGCAGGCTACGGCGTGAGCTGCTGGCGCGGAGCTGGCACTTCCGAGCTCCGGTACGACTTCGTCGTGACGACCGCAGGCGCCTGGCAGGTGTTCCGCCGCGATGGTGGTATCCCAAGTACGCCCGCGATTCTCAAGCAGGGCAAGACGTCGGTCAAGCTGGGCAGTAAACCTCTTGCGGTACAAGGCATGTGCGCGACCCTGGCCGACCTGCACTCGACACGCCTGGTCTTCTTCGCCGGCGCGCAGATGATCGCCGACTTCACGGATCTCGCGACCACCTTGCCCGATGCGGGTTGGCTGCCGGATCTCATCGTCACGAGCGAGGACATCCACGCGTCCGTCGTGACCGCCACTCGCTTCGAGGTGCGCGACTTGGCGCGTTGACCTGGACGCTCTCGATGCCCATTTCTTGAAGCTCCACCTCTCGATTTGGCGCAATCGCCACTTCTATACAATCCCGCGATGTATCTGTGCCTCTGAAGCCCGATAAAGATTGGAGCGGGAAACGGGTCGTTGTGACCGGGGCGGGGGGCTTCATCGGCAGCCACCTGACCGAACGCTTGGTGACCCTGGGAGCGGAGACGGCAGCGTTCCTGCATTACAACTCACGCTCCGACACGGGGCTGATCCAGGAGTGCCCAGCCGATGTTCGCGACGAGATCCGTGTGGTCTGGGGCGATCTACGAGACCCAGACAGTGTGCGCCGCGCGTTTAACCAAGCTGAGGTGGTGTTCCACCTCGGAGCGTTGGTCGGCATTCCTTACTCGTATGAGTCACCGCGTCAATATGTGGACGCGAACGTTCTAGGCACGCTCAACGTCCTTGAGGCGGCGCGCACAACAGAGGTGAGCCGCGTGGTGCAAACCTCTACAAGCGAGGTCTATGGCACGCCGATCTATACCCCGATTGATGAGAAGCATCCTCTGCAGGGTCAGTCACCATACGCAGCAACCAAGATTGGGGCGGACAAGCTTGCCGAGAGCTTCTGGCGCACCTACAACCTGCCGGTGGCAACGCTCCGACCGTTCAACACCTTCGGTCCAAGACAGTCGTCGCGGGCCATTCTGCCGACGATCATCCGCCAGGCTCTGGCGGGATCCGACATTCGACTTGGCAACCTTGCCCCAATTCGCGATATGAATTTTGTGGCCGACACCGTGGAAGGCTTTCTTCGCATCGCTCGCTGCGACGCTGCCATCGGGCGCGTCGTGAATGTTGGGTCTGGGCGAGGATTGACAGTGGGCTCGATGGTGGAAGGTGTCTCGAAGGTTCTCGGAAAAGAGTTGAAGGTGGTGGGCGACCCGGATCGCATCCGGCCGGCCAACAGCGAGGTCGAGGAGTTGATAGCCGACGCGACGCTTGCGCAACAGTTGTTCCAATGGAGATCCGCCATGCCTTTTGAGGACGGCCTCAAGGCCACCATCGAATGGTTCCAACATAAGAGCCTCGTTCACGACCCGGCCAAGTACACGGTCTGAATGGGATGAAAGCGGTAATCCTCGCAGGGGGCAAGGGCAGCCGCCTCGCGCCCTACACGACTGTGCTTCCCAAGCCTCTGATGCCAATTGTCGACATGCCAATTCTCGAGATTGTGCTCAACCAGCTGAAACGGTGCGGCTTCACGGACATCGTCATCGCCGTCGGCCATCTCGCCTCCTTGATCAAGGCGTATTTCGGCGACGGCTCGGGCCTCGGGGTTCGTATCGAGTACGTCCTTGAAGGAGCCCCACTCGGAACTGCAGGGCCACTGGGCAACATCGAAAGCCTGGAAGAGACCTTCCTGGTGATGAATGGCGACATCCTGACCGACCTTGATTACGCAGAGCTTGTGAATCACCACCGAGGCGGCGGTTCGATCATGACGATCGCGACGCATAAACGAACAGTGAAGATCGATTTCGGGGTGCTCGAGACCGACGGCGGATTTGTCATGAAGTACATCGAGAAGCCGACTCTCGATTACCTGGTCAGCATGGGCGTATACGTGATGGAACCAGCAGTTCGTGATCACATCAAGAAAGGCGAGTACCTGGACCTGCCGGATCTCGTCCGATTGCTCCTGGCCGCCGGCGAAAAGGTTCGTGCCTACCCGTTTGAGGGCCGCTGGCTCGACATCGGGCGGCAAGAGGATTTCATGGAGGCACAAGCCCGGTTCGAAGAGGATCGCGATCAGTTTTTGAAATGACCGGTCGAGCTCGTGTCTTGGTCACAGGAGCCGGAGGCCACCTCGGTGGACATGCAGCACGGTTGTTGGCCGAAACCGGGCACGAGGTGTATGGGACCACCCGCGGAGAAGTGAATCACCCAAATGAGGTGCACTGGCTCTCTTGCGACCTCTTGAGGCTGAATGAAGTGCACGATGCGGTCAAAGCGTCAAGACCGTCCCTGGTGCTGCATGCCGTGGGGTTGGCGGGCGGGAACGACCCCAGCGCGCTGCTCGAAGCCAATGTCATCTCGCTGGCCAACCTCGTCGTAGGCCTCAAGGGCGCGCCGATCGAACGCCTGTTGGTCGTCGGTTCAGCCGCCGAATACGCAGCGAGCAATGAGCGCGAGCCCATTCGTGAAGATCATCTTCTCGCCCCCAACAGCCGGTACGGTCTGACCAAGCTTTTTCAGTTCGAGCTCAGCCAGATGGCGCTCAGAGCCGGCATGCCGGTGGTGTACGCACGACCTTTCAATCTGGTCGGGCCAGGGGTCTCGTCATCGACAGCGGTAGGGGACATCTCCAAGCGGCTCGCCGACTTGATGCACGGACAGGGCTCTGGGGTCCTTGACGTCGGCAATCTCGACAGGTGGAGGGACTACGTCGATGTTCGCGACGTGGCAGCGGCGCTGAGGATCCTGTTGGAGAATGCCCCGCCCGGCGGCGTCTACAACGTGTGCAGCGGCAAGCCCGTGCTGCTTTCCGACGTCGTGGACACGTTGCTTTCTCTGACCGGTAAGGAGGTGCGATTGCGCCGAGTTGATGGAAGTCCCTCGGTTAGCTTCCAGGTCGGCGATTCGTCAAAGCTGCGCGCACTCGGCTGGTCGCCGGAGTACGACCTCGAGGACTCGCTTCGTGACGGCCTGCAAGCACACTTCAAGCCGGGACCCGGCAGCTGAGAAGCGGTTCGCGTCGGCTTGTTACAAACGTTGCGGAGCCGCCGTTTGATCTCCATGAGGCACTTGATCCTCGCGACCGCGGCGATGACGCTGACAGCATGCGGTGCGGTTTCGCCGTCAGGAGGACGAGCTGCCCTGCCAGAGGCGGTGACCAGGCTCATTAACGAGCTCGAGGCTCAACCCCCCGCCAATCCACCGGCATTCATCGCCAGCTATGACTATCGCGGCCAGGTCGTCTATTACCTGCCCCCTCGGTGCTGCGACATATTTGGCGACCTCTACGACGCGGAGGGGCAGATCATCTGCCATCCGGATGGAGGTTTGGCCGGAAAGGGCGATGGGCGCTGTCCCGACTTCATCAGCCAGCGCACGAACGAGAAGATCATATGGAGGGACTTGCGGACGCTTCGTTAGTCGCGTGCCGCGCCATTGGTCCAACGGGTCGCGCGCAAGGCCAAATGGTGCCCCGCCAGGGATTCGAACCCCGGACCCTCTGCTTAGAAGGCAGATGCTCTATCCACTGAGCTAGCGGGGCGGCGGCGCCATTCCGGAGAGAATACGCAGGTTGGGGGGCATGGGCGACGGGCTGCAGCGGCTGAAGGAAATCCTCGGGGAAGTATCGGACGTCAACCGGGCGGCCGCCGTTTTGGCTTGGGACCAGGAAACGTACATGCCCCCCGGTGGCATCGCAAATCGGGCCGACCAGCTCACCACCTTGCGACGGATCTCCCACATCCGGTTCACAGCGGATGACGTAGGGTCGTTGCTCGACGAGGTCGGCGCTGAGGTCAGCCGTCTCCCGTTTGATTCCGACGAGGCCAGCCTGGTGCGCGTGACGCGGCGTGACTATGAGCAAGCGCGCAAGCTGCCACTGGAGCTTGTGGCGGAGGTCGCTCGCGCGGGCGCGACTGCCCGGCCGATCTGGCAAAAGGCACGTGAAGATGTTGATTTCAAGCTCTTTGCCCCATACCTCGAGAAAAATGTCGAGCTGAATCGGCGTATCGCTGACGCACTTGGCTATGAGCGGCGGCCATACGACGCGCTGCTCGACCGCACCGAGCCCGGCCTCACCACCGACCAGTTGGAGACGATCTTCGCGGACCTCAAGCAAGCGATAGTTCCACTGGTCGGCGACGTTGCACGGCATGCGGACGCGGTCGACGACGCAGTTCTGTACAGGGGTTTCGATCCGGACCTGCAGCTCAGCTACGCGCTACAGGTTGTCACGAAGCTGGGCTATGAGCTGGAGAGGGGAAGGCAGGACATCTCGACGCATCCATTCACGATTTCATTCGGGCCCGGAGACGTTCGCATCACAACGCGCGTGTCTCGCGACTTCTTCAGTGAGTGCTTGTTCGGCTCGATCCACGAGGCTGGCCACGGCATGTACAACCAGGGAATCGGGCTCGGCCTCGACCGCACGCCGCTATGGAGCGGGGCGTCGCCAGGGGTGCACGAGTCCCAATCGCGCCTGTGGGAGAACCTGGTCGGGCGTAGCGCGGGCTTCTGGCGCTACTTTTATCCCAGCCTCCGTGACGCATTTCCTGCGCCTCTAAAGGGTGTCGACGAGGACGGGTTCTTCCGAGCTGTGAACAGGTCCTACCCGTCGCTGATCCGCGTTGAGGCAGATGAGGTGACTTACAACCTTCACATCCTTCTTCGGTTTGAGCTGGAGAACGAGCTGCTCGAGGGATCGCTCAAAGTCAAAGACCTGCCGGAGGCGTGGAACGCGCGAGTCAAGTCATACCTCGGAATCGACGTGCCCAACGATCGTGAAGGCGTTTTGCAGGATATCCACTGGTCGGGGGTGTCGTTCGCAACCTTTCCCGCTTACACGCTGGGCAATCTCATGGGGGCACAGCTGATGGAGAAGGCGCGTGGCGACGTGTCGGACCTGGACGGGCACATCGAACGAGGCGAGTTCGAAGTGCTCCTCAGGTGGCTGCAGAGCAACGTCTACCGGCACGGCCGGAAGTTCACGCCAAATGAGCTGATGGAGAGGGTGACTGGGAGGCCGCTGACCTCAGGGCCATGGATTGCTTACGTCCGAAAGAAGTTCGGCGACCTGTACGCGATTCCAGCACCGCCCCCGGACTAAGGGGCGGCCCCTCGGCCGGTTACGCCTTCGACGCGAAATCGACAGGAGCCCGCGTCTCGCGGTTGACTTCCAGGCGGAAGATGTCCGGCCGTCCGTAGTGCCCGGCGACGTCGAGCGTTCGCTTGGCGGCTGACGCCCGGGCCGGGTCGCAATCTGCATAAAGGATCCCGTGCTTCTCGTGGAGAGGGCCTGCCACCACATGGCCGCTGGGATCCACTATCACCGAGTCGCCAGGGTTGAACCACGCCTCGAGATCGGGGAATAGACGGCTTCGATCAGGGAAGTCGCGCGGCATGTCCTTGCCCCGCATGCTGCTTCCATTTCCCAATACCCAGCACCGCCCCTCGAGCGCGATGTGACGCATCGTCGCCAACCAGGCATCACCCTCATCCCAGGTCGGCGCGATGTAGATCTCGCAACCCTGCGCGAAGATCGCGAACCGAGCCAGGGGCATGTAGTTCTCCCAACAGATGAGCGCGCCGACCCGACCGGCGGGAGTGTCGCTCACCCGTAACCCGGTTGCGTCCCCCGTGCCCCAGACCATGCGCTCGGGATTGGTGGGCATCAGCTTGCGATGGCGGTTGAGCATCTCGCCATCCGGGCCGATTAGAACCACGGAGTTGTACATCGTGCCGCGGCTGAACTCTCCGTCGCGCTCATGCACCCCGATCGAGACAGTCAATTTCAGCCTGCGCGCCGCGGCCTGAATTGGTTTCAGCTGTCCAGCTTTGAGATCGACTGCGTTCTCCAGAAGCCGGCGGTGGATGTCGCCGCTCAGCGTGTAGTCGTCGCCGGGCCGCAGGCGCCACACCCATTCCGGGTAGCCAGGCACCCAGGTCTCCGGGAAAGAGACCAGGTGTGCGCCTCCCGCTGCAGCCTCCTCGAGCAGCTCGACACCCCGCTCGAGGGTCTTCTGCCGGTTGAGCGCCACCGGAGGATGCTGGACGACGGCGACCCGGTGCGGGCTCCCTGTCTTTTTCGGCATAGGTCCATGTTGCACGGTTACTGGCCGGCCGGATAGTCCCCCGCGCGGGCGACCATGCCCGGCAGCTCTTTGCCAAGCCGCCCGCCGAGCCAGCGTGAACAGCTGATGAGCGCGTCGAGATCTATGCCTGTCTCAACACCGAGGCCACGCAACAGGTAGACGAGGTCCTCAGTGGCGATGTTTCCGGTGGCCTTGGGGGCGAACGGGCAGCCGCCTGCACCGCCGACCGATGCGTCAAGGGATACAACACCCTCGTCGAGGGCGGCGACTGCGTTTGCGTACCCCGTGTTGCGCGTGTTGTGGAAGTGCGCGCCGACTGCCGCTCCAAGCCGCCGCGCGCCGAGCACGAGCTCCTTGACCTGCAGAGGCACGCCGACGCCGATGGTGTCAGCGAGGCATACCTCGTCGGGCGGCGCGGCCATGAGGCGCTCGACGAGGTCGAGAACCCGCTTGGGAGCGACGGGCCCTTCGAAAGGACAGCCAAACGCCACGCTGATCGTCACCGTGATCGGCATCTTGTCCGCCCGCGCCCTGACCACCAGTGCCAGCGCGGCGTTCAGGCCCTCCTGTACAGTCGCGTTCTGGTTGCGGCGCCCGAACTCGTCGGTTGCAGCAAACGCGTAGTGGACCTCATCAACTCGTGCTTCGCGCGCCCGCTCATACCCCTTCTCGTTGAGGACGAGGCCCGCGTACGAGGTGCCGGGCCGGCGGTGCAGAGCCTCCATCACCTCCTCGGCCCCTGCCATCTGAGGGACCAGCTTGGGGTTCACAAAGCTCGCAGCTTCCATCCGCTGCACACCTGCACCCGCCAAACGGTCGCAGAGCTCAGCGCGCACCTTGGGCGCGAGAGTCAGGTCTTCGTTCTGCAGCCCGTCGCGCGGGCCGACGTCGCAGATCAGCACTTCCACAAAGTAAAGGTATAGACCGCGGCGAGACCTGATCTATCCTGCGCTGGTGAACAGCGACAGAGCTGATCTGAGCCCACAACCGCCGGCACCGTCACGGCCGTGGGCAGTTGAGGGACCCGTTCAGCTCGAGGTCTTCGTCCTTCGGATGAGAGCCGGGCGGCCTGAGCTGGCCGGGCCGTGCGGGCCGGATCCCTGGTACATCGAGGTCGAGGCGGAAGACGATCCCGTGGAAGTGGTGAGCCGTCTGTCGCGCAACCTGATGGGTGAGCCGGTCCTGGTGCACTCGACCTCGTGGCGCCGCGCCAGGGGCGCAGTCGTGCTGAGCTTTGTGGTCATCAACCGTGATGGCCAGTCACCGCAACTGACAGGTGTGCCGATCACCCGGAGCGAGCTGGCCCGCTCGGGGGCCACCAAAGCCGCCGGAGCCATCGCTGCCGCACAGGTCCTCGAGCACGGGCTCCGCCACCTGGCGTGGCTGGCCAGGGAAGATCCCGTCGTTATCGACTTGTTGAGCGGGGAATGGAAGCTCGCCCTGGCGGACTACGCACCGGAGCCGTTTCGAAACATTTCGTAGGCAGGTAATCAGCCGCCCAGGCGCGTTGTAAGAAATGAGGCCACCTCGTAAGAGGAGGCCTCAACCATTTGGAGCCCCGGCGACTGTTTCCGGCTCAGGCGTGTCCCGGGTTGTCGGGCGTCGCCGTCACTATCGCGGCATTGACCTGCCCGCTGAGTGCGCTGATGGTGCAGGAAACGGTGGTCGTGGCGTTGTACCCAACGTCGGGCTTGACCTGCGCCTGGCAGCTACCGACGGTTTGCTTGGAAGCCGCATCGACCATGTTGAACATGATCGTGGAAGGCGCCCGCGCGTTGAGCTTTCCGCCCAGGTTCTTGAGCAGTGCTGAGACGACACAGGTAGACGTGCATTTCGATGTGTCGACGGACACCACCGTGTAAATGGGAGGCAGAGTCGAGAGATTGGAGAAATCGATAACGTCGGTGGGAACTGTGATTTGAAAGTTTCGACCGAAGTTGCTGAACTTGAAGTCGGCGTCATTGATGCCGTCGACTGCAGCGCCTTTCTTCATACGAACCCTGAGCAATCGGTAGGGCGGAGCGGTGGCGACAAACACATCAGCTCTTGGGCCGGACAGGTTGACGGCGTCGACCCCGTCCATCGAAACATGATCGAAGCGTTGAGCAACTGCCGGGCCGAGGAATGTCGCCCTGAAGCTAGACCCATCGGTGAAGTCAGGTAGGCGCGGAACCCCGCCGGTGGGGCCCTTCCACCAGGCATTTCCGGCCGCCTTGACCAGGTTCCTTGAGTTTGGATCGCTGCCCATGTGCTGGGACAGGTACTGGTTTCCCCGAAAGTAGGCGGCATCTGTAGGGCCACTTCCAGCCGGGTCCTTGAAGATGATCGCCTCAAGCTTCAAGTCGGCCTTGCTTACCGTCACATGCTGAGTGGCCGGCCGAACCACCTGCAGATCGATCGACCAGGGATCACCGGACTCGCTGTAGGAGCCGATGATCTCGAAGCTCGTTGCCGCAGTCAGGGTGCCGGCAGCTCCGTTCTCGAGGGCCCGCGTCGACGGCTGTCCAAGGTTGAAAGGTGCGTCACACGCTGACAGCGCGACCACAGCAGCGGCTCCGGCCATCAAGGCCAGCGCACTGTGCTTCGCCTGCAAGCGCGAACCAGAAATCACCATGGCGGTCGATCCTGTAACGGGCCGCATACTATTCCCGTTACCCGACCGTGGCGAGTTCCGATACAGCGCCTCCGCAGGGGATAAGCGTTCCCGCCGATCCCAGACGCTCGCTGCCCCGCGCTGCCAAAAGCAGGTCGATGCGTATTCGGGGTCGCGACTATCCGGTCATCCTGCCCAGCGTCCGTGATCCCCGCCTGCACGTGGCGGCGGTGCTGTTGACGCTCCAGGTCCTTGGCCAGACCGTACTCGGATTCCGGCTCTCAATCACTCAGATCCTGGTCTGCCTCGCAACCGGCGCCCTCATCGAGTTCGGCGTGGTGTTCTTCAAGGACCATGCAATCATCTGGCCGGCAAGCGGCTTGCTGACTGGCAACAGCACTGCTTTCATCCTCCGGGTTCCTGGCACGCTCCACGGGGACTGGTGGAGCGCTCATGGGATCGAGATTTTCATCGGCGTGGTTGCGTTGGGAATGGCCACCAAATACCTGATCCGGTGGAAGGGGAGGCACATCTTCAACCCCTCTAACGTTGCGCTCGTCCTCGCGTTCGCCGCTCTTGGGCCGCAGCGCACAGAGCCGTTGGATTTGTGGTGGATACCTATGGGTCCCTGGATGGCGGTGACCTACGCGATCCTGATCGGTGGTGGGCTCCTCATCGCGTGGGAGCTGCGCATGCTAGGACTGGTGGTGAGCTTCATGGCCGCGTTCGCGGCATTCGTCGCCATAGCCCTTGCCCAGGTTCCCGACCACTGCATGGTCGCCAGCTGGCATGTGACGCCAATGTGCGGAAGAGATCTCTGGCAGATCCTTGTCACGTCACCCGAGGTGCTGATCTTCGCGCTCTTCATGATCCCCGACCCGAGGACAGTGCCCGACGGCCAGGTCGCGAGGGTGGTCTTTGGGATCATCGTTGCCATGCTGGCCGTGCTGTTGCTCGGCCCGACCACGCTCGAGTTCTGGACCAAGACTGCAATCCTCGCGAGCCTTGTCATCGCGTGCGCGCTGCGATTCGCGCTCGTCGCCTTCCTCGCGCCTTTCGTCGCCCAGGGATGGCGCGGTTGGGTGCTTGGCGGCTTCCGCTGGGAGGTGCCGGCCGCCCTTGCCGTCGCCCTACTGTGCATTGGCGCCCTTCCGGTCGCCGCCGACCTCTCCACACATAGCCCGCAGCCATTCGCCGAGCGGCCCGACGGCACTTTCCAGACCATCCCCCTCACCGTGGGCACAGGACCTGGCACCGCGGCCTGGGTCGACGCGGCCGCGGCCGCCGCGCTGCCGCCCGCGGGGAATGCCGGACCGGCGCCGGCGTCGTCGCGTGTATGGATCCTGCCGCCGATACCGGCTGTGAGCATCGCGTCCAACGTGCACGACTTTGACCCTTCAATCACTCAGAAGGTCGCGGCCGCAATGGCGCATGACGTGGTGCTGGATCTCATCATCGAGTCTGAGGCGCGTCGCGCCCACGACTTGAAACTGGCAGGGACAGCTGCCGACGGCGACGCTCTCACAGAATTCACCGACGTCATCAAGCAGGACATCACAGCCAAGAAGATCATTCAGAAGACGTACACCCTTGACAAGATCAGCCTTCAGCTGTTCCTGCCCAAGTTCGCGTCCCAGGCCTCCCGCCTGGTCGGGATCACGCTGCATGGAACAGCCACCCTCGCGACGATGGATGCATCCGGCAACGTGCTCTCAAAGGCAAGTTCGCCTTATGCCAAGTCTTGGGGACTCACCAGCTACCAGGACGGAACCCCGGACATCATCGTCGTCGACTACACCGGCCTTGCCCCTGCCCCCTGACGACGCTGTCTAGCGGCTAAGTCTGGTTCCTGGTGATGGCGCCAGGTATCCCTGTCGGTTCATAAACAGCCGGAGGCTCGATGCCAAACGTGTCGGCCAGACGAACGAACAGGCTGAACAGGGCAGCCACGTAGGCGGCTTCGGCGATCTGCTCGTCGGTCCAGCCCACATCGCGCAAGCCCTGTACCTGTTCGTCGGTGACTTTGTACGCAGCCCGGCTGATCGTCTCGACGAATTCCAGGAGCTTGTGCTCCTGTGGAGTCAGCCCCGCTGCTTCGAGATCACCGTTGCGGAGTGCCTCAGCCGCCCCCTCAAATTCTTTGCCCTGCAACTGCAGGAACCACGTGTGGGAGCTGAGTCAATACCTGCAGCGGTTGATCGCGGAGACGTAGGAGGCGATCATCTCGTGCTGCGCTCGTGTGAGGGCGCCGTCGCTGAAGTGCATGCGCGAGGCGGCCTGGATGGCGGCCAGGAAATCCGGCCGGAGACTCATCGTCTGCATGATCGGCGCCACGATGCCGATCGGGCTCACCGCCTTGGCTTTCGCATACACCTCGGCCAAAAGCCCCCCCGCCTCTGACTCGCCAACCATCTTGATCCGCGCCATTGGGGCGGATCTTACGACCGAACCCTTCAAAGTTGGGTGAGGGGCGCGGCAAGGCGCCCCTCACATCAGAGTTACGGAGTTGGATCGGCGATCGACGCGCCGAATATGTCGGAGTTGCCGAAGGTCGGGGCGCAGTCCTGCTGCGGAGCGGGCCGCGCCACGGTTGTACCGTCCCGGAGTGACTGACGCCAGGCGTCAATCGCCGGGCAGTCGGCGCCGTTACGACTGTCGTTCCAGACCGCCATTGCGTAGTTGTTGGTGGCGGCCGCGTAGACGTAGTCGCCGAGGAATTCGCCGACCAGGTTGTTCTGGCTGCTGCTGCGCGGATCTCCAGGTACGCCGCGGTGCACCTCGGAGAACGCACCGGTCGCTGTTCCCGGAGCGGTCGGCGAATCAGCGTGCAGCACAACGCCGACCAGCAACCGCGGCGTGGCGGTGGTCGTCCGGTACGGCGTGGTGAATGCGTTGTAGACGATGTAAACGTCAGTTCCATCCGGTGAGATGGCGGGTGCGGCATAGTAGCCCCGGTCGCCGGCCGTTTCGACCGTCCGTGGAGCCGTCCAGGTCGCGCCTTGGTTGGTGGACTCGGTGAAGTAAACGTGCGGAGTTGCCAGCGGGCCGCTGACGTAGCTCATGACGATCCGGTCAGTTGCCCCCACGCCAGTGGGTGCGCCGTTCGCGATGTCCACACTCGGCGCCGGAGCAAGGTCACTGCGTGCGCCGGCGATCCCGTCGATGGTCGGCCGGCCGAGGACTGGGTCGATCACCCCTGGCTGATTCACGGGTCCGGCCACCGGCGTATCCGCCGACCACGTGTTGCCTCCATTTCTGGAGACCGACATGATCTCGAATGCCTGGTGGCCTGCGGACGAACTCGTCCCTACCCCGAAGACGTAGGCATTGCCAGTGCTGTCGGTGCGGACGGTGCAGCCGTCCATGGGGTTGCGCTGGCTGTTGTTCGCCGACGCCGAGATGGGGTGTTTCGTCCAGGTCGCACCACCATCCGAAGAGACAGCTACAAGAAGTGGCGCCGGCGCTGCGTTGCCCTTCTCCTGGCCCTTGAAGTCGGCCCAGCACAGGTACACGGTGCCGAAGAACGCGCTCGAGGATGCGTTGTCCGCCCAGATCTGCTCTTTGTCGGAGAAAGTTGTCGATGACTGCTTTGAGACGAGCACTGGATGCATCCAGGCCGCCTTGTTGCCTGCAGCCGCCGCTGCGACATCGTCGGTGCGCGACACCGCAATGGCTTCGAACCCCTTGAAAGTAGTTTCGGAACGGGTGGCCCCGAAGTTGGATGTCAGGTTTGCGTAGTACAGCCGCGAACCGTTGCTCCAGCTGAAGCCGTTGGCGCCTGGCCGCGGGCCGAAGGCGAGGGCCGGATCACCGTCTGAGACAAGTCCGTCCTCGTAATACCAGGGAAGCGTGCCGATCGGGCCGACAGTGGGTGAGCAATCGGCGTCGGGTCCTGGCACGCCCAGGCAGTTCCGTGCGGACCAGCCGGTGTATATGGGCTGGGTCCAGGTTTGGCCGGAGTCCGTCGAGAAGTAGACGCCCGACCCTCCGACTCCGCCAGTGAACGGACATGTAGTGTCATCGCCCGCGTTGCATGCCTCCATGTCGATGTTGTCGTTCGAACCTGCAGCCAGGACATTTGGTGCATGCGCATCAATCGCGACAGCCGGCTCGTTCTGCTTGTTCTGGGAGAACGGGCCTGACGGACTGCCTGCCGATACCATCGAGTCCGGACCGGCCGCTGAAGCCGGCGCCGCAAGCAAGACCGCCAAGGCGGCGGCAAACAGCACAGACGTTCTTCGCATGACGTAACCCCCACTCCACACCTGAGGCCAACGAATGTGACCCCCCGAGTCTAACGTGGTGCGGTGAGCCCCCGCCTCATCCTCGGCGTTCGAAGATTGGATCGCCAAACCAGACAAGTGGTTCCTGTGGCTGCAGCTTTTGCGCTTTCTCCAGGAACGATTTGAATCGAGTGTCGTGATCGTGCGCGGTGTGGCCTTCTTCTGTAGCGACGATGTGAAGGATGTAGTCCTGGATGCCCTCCGGCGTCTCGCCGCCACCAGTCACGCGTGTCAGGCTGCAGTCCTTGAACAGGCCTTTGGTTGTGAAGTCGTCCCAGATCGGGATTTCTTCAGCCTCGAACATCGTCTCGAACTCAGCGACGCGGTCGGCCGCGATACGAAGGATGATCGCGATGCTCTGCATGTCAGCGACGCCTAGCGATGACGGCGCTCATTGCGGGCGGAGAACAGGACCACAAGCATGGCCGCAATGAAAGTCGATCCGACGACGATTCGATAAGGGGCGCCGAGCAGGACCACCACGATGGCTCCGGCGCCCAGGGTGAGCACCATGAGCGCAGCGATCAGCGGCTGAGGGCTCCCCCGACGCCGCCAGGAGCGGAAGAGGATCGCAGCCGCGAACAGGCATGCGACCGCCAGGGCACCCAACCCCCACAGCTCGTTACCACTCATGTCGATGCGTGATGGAGGGGCGGCACCGGCCGCCCCCAAACCATCGGTCGAAGCTCAGGCCGGCACCGGGTTGGGTTCGGCGCCTAGCCCTGTTTGAGCGCGGACGTCGATCTCGTGGAATTTCACCTCGGACAGCCGGTCCGCCTTGACCAGGTCACCGATATACGTGCCCACGATCGCGAGCAAGAACCCGAGAGGAATGCTGACGATGCCGACATTCTGCAGCGGGAAGGCTGGGTTCTTGACAGCAGGCACAGTCCATCCGGGACCGATCGCCACCAGCCAGATGGTGATCACCGTGCCACCTACCAGGCAGGCCACCGCGCCCCAGGTGTTGAATCGTTTCCAGAAGAGGGTGAACAGGATGGCCGGCAGGTTTGCCGATGCCGCGATCACGAATGCGACACCTGCGACCAGCGCGGCTGCGTTGGCAGTGGCGCCGATCCGCGCCGCCAGCCAGATCGAAAGAAGACCGACGAGGGCGGCTGTGATGCGAGCGACCAGCACCTGCTCCCGCTCGCTGACGTGGCCGTGGAGGAGGTGAGTGCGTACAACGTTGACGTAGAAGTCGTGACTGAACGCGCCGGACGCGGCTAGCGTGAGCCCGGCGACCACTGCCAGGATCGTCGCGAATGCGACCGCAGCGATGAATGCAAGTAAGAACTCGGCGCCAGTGGTGCCGAAGAACTCGCCGCCGAGGAACTCAGCCAAGCGTGGTGCGGCCAGGTTGCTGTTGGGTGTGCCCACGCACGCTCCGTTTACGACGCTCGCGCAGATGTTGGCCTTGCCGACCAGGGTCGCGGCTCCGAAGCCGAGGAACGTGGTCATGATGTAGAAGCTGCCGATCAGGCCCATGGCCCACGCCACCGATGCGCGTGCGGCCTTGCCATCTGGGACGGTGAAGAAGCGCATGAGGATGTGGGGCAGACCGGCTGTGCCCAGGATCAGGGCCATGCCCAGAGAGACGTTGTCGATCAGGGCGAGGTCGACGCCGAATACCTGTTTCTGGCCGTACTTGTAGAGGATCCCCGGCTGTGTAAAGTTGAGCCCTGTCACTTTGTCCTTAACGCCGGCTATGGCGTCGAAGAAATGTCCGAAGCTGAAGCCGAAATGCAGCATGACGAGGAAGGTCAGCAGTACCGCCCCACTCATGAGGAGTATTGCCTTGATGATCTGCACCCAGGTCGTCGCGACCATTCCGCCGGCGATGACGTAGATCATCATCAGGAGTCCGACCATGCTGATCGACGGGTCGAGGCGGGTGCCCAAAATCTCCCAGTTGAAGTAAGGCTTTAGATTCGTGTCGAGGGTCGGAATCAAGATCTTGATCAGGCTTCCGGCACCGATCATCTGGGCCATCATGTACGACGCGCAGACCGCCACCGTGGAGAAGGCCGCCGCTGAACGGACGGGCACAGGGGACATCCTGTAAGCGAGGACGTCGGCCATCGTGTATTTGCCGGTGTTCCGCATGGGCTCGGCGATCAGGAAGAGCACTGTCAGGTAGGCAACAAGCCAGCCCACCGAGTACATAAAGCCGTCGTAGCCGTTGAACGCGATCAGCCCGGCGATACCCAGAAATGAAGCCGCGCTCATGTAGTCGCCGGCGATGGCCAGGCCGTTTTGCCAACCCTTGATCTGGCGGCCGGCAGCCCAGAACTGGACAGTGGTCTTTGTCCTGCCTGCGGCCCAGGCGGTGATCACGAGCGTGATCCCGACGACGATCAGAAAGAGGACCAGCGTGATGCTCATGGCGCTATGCCCCCTTGCCGGCTCGCGCGCGTACTTTCGCGGCGAGGCCGTCGAAGACGGTGTTGGCCTTGCGTATGTAGAGGTACGCCAGCACCCAGGCCATGACGAACTCGGAAAGAGCGAAAAGGTAGGCGATGTTGACCTCGCCGAAGACCTTGGTCTTCATGAGGTCTGGGGCAAGGCCGTTGCCCAGGGGCAACAGGAAGTAGTAGACCAGGAAGAAGATCGTGGCTGGTAGAACGAAGCGGAACCTCCGGCGAACAAGCTCGCGGAACTCCTCACTTTGCTCGAGGCCCTCCCAATGGACCTCCTCGCCGGCAGCGGGCTCGGCGTGGACCACCTCCGTCCGGGGCGCCCCTGGCGCCGGTAGTGGCTTGCCAACTTCCATGGCCTTGTCCCTCCTACTTTGTGACACAGCGCGGGCGGCCGCGCCGGTCCCCCAAATGACGACAAAACGAAGACACCCTAAACCCTATAGCTCAGGACCCAGTTGTTCAAGTCCGGCACCGAGCTCTCGTATTGGGTGCAGGCCTCCTTGAGGGCGTGCTTACTTGGCTCGAGCGTAGGTGGCGAGAATCGCGCCTGTCGTCGTCACCTGGCTGTTGACGAGGTGTAGCGGCCACAGCTCGCCATTGCTGGGGAAGATGCGCTTGCCGCCCCCCAGGACGACCGGATCCACCATCACCCGGAGCTCGTCGACGAGGTCGTGCTCGATCAGCGTGTGCACCAGCTGGGTGCTGCCAAGCACGTGTAGGTCGTCGCCGCCCTTTCGGCGTAGTGCCGCAACAGCCTCGGCAACGTCGCCCTTCAGCAGAGTCGAGTTCTGCCATTTGAGCGGCTCCGCGAGCGTCCTGGATGCGACGAACTTCGGTTTCGTATTGAGCGGCCGGGCGATCACCTGCTCCTCCTCGGAAGCGTTAGGCCAATGCGAGGCGAAGCCCTCGTAGGTGCGACGCCCGAAGAGGAAGCCTCCGGCTTCGTTGAGGTTGTCGAGCACCCAGTTCCGAGAGAGGTCGTCGAAGTACTGCAGATGCCAGCCGCCATGCTTGAAGCCGCCAGTCGTGTCCTCGTCGGGGGCGCCAGGCGCCTGCACGACGCCGTCGAACGACATCCACTCGTTCACGATCACCCTACCCATCCCGATCTCCTTCGGCCGATCGAAGCCGGCCCGGAAAGTAACTGGAACGCTTATGCCGAAGCTGCGCGTGCAACGTATCCATCTCAATCGACGGCATTGCGCCGGACCTGATCAGAGTATCGACAACCCTCGGCGTCGGAGGAATGGGACTGCACGCTCCGAGCTATTCGTTGCGCGACTTGACGGTCAGGAGCTCGCGGTTCTCAAGAGCGCACTGGACCAAGTCACGCTCGACTGCACCTTCGGCTAGGACTTCAGCGCGCGCATACGCAGAAACTCGGTGACGCCGACTAGGCTCTCGATGAGCCGGACGGGGCCCGGCACAAGTTCCCAGGTCGGGTTGACGATCAGCTCGGGCTCAATGAGGCGGACGTCACGACCCCGCATTTGGATCTGACATTCGCCGGCAGCCAGCACGTTCTTCACCCACTGGCTCTCCGACCCATAGGTCAGAACGAAAATGCAGTGCCCATCCCGAACGAAGACGTTGATTGGAAGACGGTAGATGTTGCCCGTGGTTCGGCCGCGGTAAGTCAGGAGCCCGAATCCCGGCATCCAGCCGGCGAAGAGTCGAGTGAAGGGATTGATGATGTGCAACGCAAAGGGGCGCAGACGCCACATCCGTGTCTTGTTAGGCATTCGTTCAAACATCTGGATCTATCGCGACCGGACTGAATCGTCCCGCTGATGGTTGTCTCGGACATAGGCCAGCGACTCCCGTGCCAGACCAAGCCACTTGCTCTGACTCTTCGGTGGAAGTTTCGCCCATTCCTTCATTGGCCGCCCGCCGACTGTATTCGGCTCAGCCTTGATTCACGAGCGCCTCCTATAGATGTTCAACGAGATCCCTAGGTAAAGGCAGCGGAGGAGCTCAAAAGTAGCGGTTTGGGGTGGCTAGAGGGATTTGAACCCTCGACAGCCAGATCCACAATCTGGTGCTCTGCCATGCTGAGCTATAGCCACCGCGGTGCGGGCCAGGGGACGTGGGCCCTGTAGGAAGCACGATTCTAC
>Ga0193719_10000007_pt1 | contig 58830 bp, 89 predicted proteins | sample U2a2metaG_FD_160103 | JGI IMG/M metagenome (GOLD analysis project Ga0193719, IMG submission 160103) | Soil microbial communities from a riparian zone of the East river system, Colorado, United States - U2a2 | ecosystem: Environmental > Terrestrial > Soil > Riparian zone | place: USA: East... | reverse complement strand
CGCTTATAGGAAAAACATAGAATCTCTCTCCGCTTCTAACGGCTGTCCCTGCCATCATCTAAACTTTCAATGAGCACAATAGCCATAGCGAGAATCTTATTGCGCTCCTCGACTTCCTCGTGGAACTTCAGCGATTTCCCACGGCGATTCGGCTTGTTGAGATAGTCAATATTACGCCGAATGTTGTACTCCAGACCGGCGATGACTTTGCCAGGTGTGTCATAGCCGAGCCGTTGAGCCTCCGCGGCCAGGGCGATGATGTTGAGATTGTCCGGGTTAGTCATGTTCCCGATTCTCCGCTTCAAATTGCTCTCGTGCTGCTTTCTCATCAACATAAGATTTACTGAAGTTGCCCATCTGCATGCTATAGCGCCTCAATTTGAGTGCAGCCAGCGCTACCTGAAAATTGTCCTCATCTAATCGCAGGAACTCCAGTGGATCAAGATGCTGCTGGTTATTGAAGAGATTACCCGCCAACCTGACAAGAACAGCGTGTCCGCTACTGAGATCCACCTCCTCAAGGATAGTATCGATTTCGATGCCATCACGATCAACGTAGCCGCTTACTTTCTTCCATGTTCCCGTGTCGGCGGTCAAGATATACAAAGCCGCCGAGTACTCAGGATCAAGATTCCCGTCATAGATCTTCCCTATCTGGCCCATCATTGTAATAAAGCGTCGTTTGTGGTCTGCTGATTTGAAAAAGATGTTGTCCGCCATGTCACTCCTCATTTCTTCTGCGCAGGTAGTTGCGCAAACGTTGACGCTGCGTGCGCAATGTGATCACGCAACTGCTCCTCACTCATCGCTGATATCGTCTCGATCTGGCCGAGACTACGCGCAGTAGTCCCGCGCACAATGTAGATAAAGTGGTGGGTCGTACCCACCACTGCACGATGGCTATACAGCTTTTTGTATTGAGATTGAGGTCTGTAGCCGCAACTCCTGATGATGCGCTCAATGGTTTCTTTGTCCATAGTGATCTCCTCGCTACTCTGCAACTTCAATTTCAACGACAGCCGGGCGGCTTGTCGCGTATCCCACCCAGGCAACGAGCGCCCAGATCACCCGCGCGACAATGATCAGCACCCAGAATAGGGCAGTGATCACTAGGGCCAATACTGTAGGATCATCCATACTCATTCCCTCACTCACAGCGGATCAAGACCAACCTCAAAAGCATCCTTGAGCCATATCGCAATCTCTTCGGCAGTCTTGAGTGTTTTGATGCGCGTTCTCAGATCATCGAATTCTTGCTCCATGCCCTCTGTGAGCCAACATGGGGCATTGATGTAGTACTCCATATAAGTCCCGGAGCAGCTCCACCTGCCACGGCATGCACGCTGTCCGTCCTGGCCCCTCATTGATGTATGCGCGCACTGCCGCTGGTAGCACGCCGGTTACGTCGTCTTGCCAGCGCAATGGGCCGCCAAATTCCTGATAAATCTTTGGCATCCTCGACATAAATGATTCCTCCCTACTGCAGGCCGCGCTTTTTCACAGCGCGGATCACTGCAATGACGATAAAGATGACACTGAGAATAATGAGGATGACGCCCGATAGAGCATAAACAATACTGTCGCTACTCAATGAATTTCCTCACTCACTTTTTCCTCAACTTTTTGAAATGTTTTTGCCCATTTTTCGACGGCATTTTTTGACACAGAGCCATCTGAATATGCTGGTAAACTTTTGCCCCGAACAGCGGCCCGGATATCAGCAGCCGTGATCTCTTTTTTCTGGCACATTGGAAACTTTGCAGCTTGCCTATACAGCATCCCTTTTAGCTCGCGTTTTGGGCTATCTTGTGGCTGACTGATAGCGCTGTTTTTCATTTCCAGGGTGCCCTCTTGTCCAGCTTGCGCACTGCCATCAGAGGCGCTTTGTTCCTCATCATCTTCTGGCAGTTCTTTCATCCCCACAGCCTCTATTTCTGGGTCAGTTATAGGCTGATTTTGATCAAGTTCTGCCGTGATTTTTGCGGGTATTGGTGACTGAAACATTGATCCATTATTGCGGATAATTTCGTCAGCTTTTAGTCGCCAAAATCGTGCAGAAGATGGTCGTTTTAGTTGCAAAATTTCCGCCAGTTCTTCATCGGTTCCCTGTGGATTTTCCTGCAAGAAATCGAGGGTATCTTGTAGCTTATCTGTCATCGGAACTGGAAACAAACCCGGTGCATTTTGCGGCAAAACTTGCTGCTGTTTTTGCTCTTTTTTGAGCACTTCAGCAGCCGCGTTTTTCGCCTCCATCGCGGTCTGTTTTGCACGCTCAATGAGACCCGGACCCTCAACTTCTTTGATCTCTTTTTCCAATGCTTTTTTGATGCGAAGCGCATTTAATCTCGCTTGCATTTGTGCAGGCGTCTCAGCTTTTCGAGAGATGACTCGCTCGATCAGATACATAAAGACGATGGCAAAGATTGGATAGGATGATGCAATGAGCGGCGATAACCAACCCGTGGTAGTAAGCCCCCACAGGATCTGGATATCCCAGATGTGCATCTGGTGCTCTGGACTGAAGAACATGGCGTAAATGTAGTTCGCATAGAGCGAGATACACGACAGAATAATAGTGAATGTCCAGGTCAGCACTTTATCGGCGGCTTGCCCGGTGGCGGCCACGTAGGCCAGGAAGAAGATCGCCAGGTCCAGTGACCCAGCCTTGCCGTAGGAGGGCACCATAGCCCACACGTCACCCGGATGACTGCGCGGCTCATAGAGATGGAAGAACCACGCTACATGGTCGATAGAGCCGAGCAGAAAGATCGTGAGACCTCCATAGAAAATGACGGCCATCACCGTCTTGACCCAGCGCGGCGTACCGCTGTTCTCCTCGACTACCTGTATCTGTTCTGTTGGTGATGGTTGCTGTGTAGTTGTTGACATACAAGGTTCCTTCCTAATCCATAAGAATGCTATGCTTATCGCAGATCGGTTTGAGAATGAATTGATATTGTTTGCTGTTCCACTTGAGATAATCCCTGAGTGCCGTCCTGGTCAACTTCTCGCCAGAAGACGATAATTCGTGGTACGCCAGCAAGACCTGCACCTCCTGGGACTGGGTGAATGCCGGTGGAATCTCTTTTGTCTCAGTGGAACGTTCACCGGGATTCACCGTTGCGTTCACCGGCTTCTGGTGCGCTTCCACGTCATTCACCGGATTCACGTTCACCCCTGTCATTCCCCCATTTTCGTGCTTAGCATCGTCACCTTCTGCCATCTGAGAATCTGGGTGAATCTCTGGATGCGCTTTTTCAAATGCAATGATGCGCTGCTCCAGATCGTAGTCAGGAGCCAGGACCAGATCGTTACAATCAGGAGTTTCCACGACCGCCTGACCGATTTTATTTTCCTGTGCATTACGCTTAACCAGCGCGGTATTTCTAAATCCTGCTGCCGCAGCCGCTGTTGGTCTCACACAGAACGAGAAGCCACATTGGATGTTCACCAGAGCCTCTTTGAAGTCATCGTCGGCGTATTCAACCTGTGCACACAGCAGGAGCTGCACACGGGCTTTGAGACCGCGCTGTGACAAAACCTCAATGCAATACACAAAGGTGGCGTAGTCGCGTTTGGCTTGCTCTTTTTCCTTCTCACCTTTTGCCTTATCAATACGATGCTTAAAGTAGTTTTTGAGGTCTAAAAACTCTTCAAGATAGACCAGGACAATCGGCTGCTCAAGAAGCTGCTTCTTACTCAGTTGGGTGTAGCGATACTCCATAATCGCTGCGGTGTAGATCAAGTATTCAAGCACCTGCTCATTAGTTCGGGCGTGTAACTTAAAAGGTTTGCCATCCTCACCTCTGGCCGTGGCGACATGGGGCAGGTGCGCGAAGAGATTCCCGGTCTGGTCCTCTTTGTCGAGGATGACCAGGCGCACATGTTTCGGATCGTGGGTCCGGGTCACAATATCGAGGAATGCCGCAACCATCGAAGACTTTCCTCGCTGCGAGGCACCCATGAAACGAAAATGCTGTTTGTAAATGCTGATCTGCACCGCCGGATGACCTTCAGTTTCATTAGTCAGCGAGCGGCCAATGAATATTTTGTAACTGTTGGGTTCACAGTGACTCACAATTTGATCGATGGTGAGCCGTGCAATGCCGCCGGTATCATCGGCACGCTTGACGATGAACAGCGCATCTTCTTCAGTCGCAGGGGCTGCCATATCGCCCAGCGTCGTTTCGACGGTTCCCTCTTCCTCGTTCTGTTCGCCCTGCTCTGGCATCGCGTGACCGGTTCCCAGCCAATAGATTGCCGACTGTGCACGCTTTGAGAAGGATTGCGGCGTTTTCTGTTTGTGGCCTGCTCGCTCTGGACGCATATCACGAATCCGGTCAGAGAAATGCCACGCCCCATAGCCAATGAAACCGGCAATAGCAAAACCGGGCCCTCGCGCATTCAACAATTCCAAGATGAGCAGGCTAGGAACACCAGTAATGGCGGCATATTTCGCCTTCTCCTTAAGGGTCATCGGGGGAGTCGAGACAGCGGGGGATGATTCCCCGCGCTGCTGTATCTGTTGAGATCCTTCTAAACGTTCTTCCATGACTCACCTCTAGGCCCTGTGGAGAACATGTTTAATGACAAACACTTCCACGCATACTAGGAACAGGCGACCGCAAAACACGGTAATGAAACAAATTGCTACAGGGTAGATGATCCCTACCAGGATCACACCAAAGTCAAAACCGGTCACAGAGGGCCAAAGCGAAGGCCATGTCACAATAACATGACCCCGTACCACGAAGTAGAAGTCAGTGAGGACATCACCGCCAACCAGGGCACGCACACAAAAGGTTTGCCCATCGGCGTATTTTTGTGCAGTTGCGGAAAGACTCGCAGAACTCTCAGAATTATGTATCCGGTGGACGAGCATAAGCGCCTGTGCAACCGGGATGGAAAGCAGGAACAGCGCAACCTGTACACTCCAACCAATCGTATTAGCGATCAGGTGATCGTGGTCTAAGTCTTTCTGACTGATAAACTGTCCAATTTGTGCACCTGTATCGGTTGTAGCTCTGACCCCGCTTGCCATCAGATCAAAAACGGTTTGCTCTGTCGAAGTGATTTGTACCTGGCTAATAATGAAGAACGCGGTTCCAAAGACGATGATGCCGGAGAGGAGCATCAGCGGGGTAAGCGCAATACCACCATTGACATGGCTGGAGGCGTCAACTGTTGGGCCTTGTTGTCTCTGACCCGTCTGCCTGGTGTTTCCATATCGTGCCATTATTATTGATAGTCCTCCGCAGCTCTGAAGTAGACGCTGAAACTATCAATCTTCTCCTCATCTCGTAGGATTGCCAGGAACAGCGGGTTAATCTCACAATCTTCCCATTCCAGGATCATGAACGAGAGGTCTTGCTTTTCGCAGTCGCCGTCAGCAACATAAATGATTTCACCGCAGCCAGCAAACCATGCATCGACCTTGCCCTTGAGGAAGGACAGATCATCGGGATCAAAGCAAAAGTGAACACCATTCCATCCAGGTTTCTGACTGATCGCCAGGTCACTTTGCGGCCATTGCTCCAGGGCAAACCCCTGATTACCATAGGGGACGATATCTGCCATTGTTTTTCTCCAAACTTAACTTTACAAATACTGTTACAATAGATTCGCACGCGGGTTTCTCCAAACTTTCCCGCGTGTCGCCTGGCTACTGAGACTCGCCAGGCGCATTACATTGTTTACTCGTCGCTGGCCTTGTCTGCGATGTGGCCCATCACAAAATAGGCAATGGTACCAAGAACCATAGCGATAATGGCAAAGATCATCGCATCACCCCCCTTCACGGTTTATTTGCGGCTCCTCTGCCATCTCTTGCAAGTCAGCGACTACTACATCGGTATCGAGCGGCTCCTCGCCGGCGAAGTGCCCCATGATAAGCTCATAGACAACAATGCCAATGATGATCAGCGCTTCGATGATATAGATGACTTCATCCACTCTCACATCACCCCCTTACATTGCAATTGATACCTGCACTGCATCTGCGTAGCACACCGCCTGCTCAAGAAGGCGCTCGATCTCCGGTGTCCGATGCCACCATGCGACAAGATCAAGATCAAACCATTGATCCTCGCCGTCTCCATACCAGATAGTAAGCATGTAGCAACCAGGGCTGATCTCATCAAATTCAGCGATGAGACCGGGGTACTCTTCGGCAACCTGCCCGGCCAGTGATTCAGCAGCTCCAGTATTCATCCCCTTGCTGCGCCGTCTCTGTGGAGCTGGCACCGCTGGTATCTCGTCCGTCGCCGGTTCAGCAGTTCGCACCTCGTCGTGCTCTGTGTCCTCGTTGACGACCACCGGCAGCTCCGGTTCTGGAATCGGCGATGGCTCTGCCTGCTCACCCTGTTTGGACTGATTCCACCATTGATCCTCTGCTAGCTTCTGCTCATCTCTCCAGATAGGCAGAGCACCGACCATATTACCCAGGTTGGGTCTTGGATTCTTTTTCCCTTGCACCATCTGCTTAGCAATAACATGGAGATCTCGAAACTGCTCGCGGGTTTTGATCTCATCAAGTTCAGCACAGCGTTCCTTCGCCCGTGCTATATCTACTGGTGAGTTCTCTAGTTCACGAAACCAGTCTAGTTTTTCCTGTTCTTCAAGAGAAAGAATATTTGTGGAAATTGAAGGAGGGAGGGAGATCTCTTTTGCTGGCAACGGATCGCTGCTCTTTCTTTCTTGGTATGTTTCCTTTGTAGTTTCCTTGTAAGATTCCTTGGGTATTGCATCACCACATTTGGTAAATCGATCTACTGCATTTGGTAAATGCATTTCACATATCTGGCAATTGGAATCACCACATTTGGTAAATGCATTTACCAAATGCAGTAGATCGAGAACAGCCGGAGGAAGGCCCAGATGAGCAGGGTAAATGTGGTGCTTTTCACACTGCTCTCTGATGATTTTACCCTGTTCATCTCCAATGAAATAATGCATTGTCCTGTCCCACTTCTTCACCGGGTTGTGTCTCTGCCCAACGATGCCAGCGGCAATGATTGCCTTGGTCTCTTTTATGACTTTGTTGATTGACCATGAGTTGTCCAGTTCTTTATCACAGATTCGCTCTGCTGACCCATACCAATAGATTTCACCTCGTTTTACTTTGTCCTGGTCCTGGCCCTTTGCTTTTCCAGCAATCCGATAGAGCAATTGATTGAAGAGAGCTGCCCGACACGCATCAGCGTCGCAAAACTTTTTAAAGCTCGGTCGGATAATCACGACCATCTCAGTCGATTGACTCATTGCTCGTCCTCGCTTCCATCTTCATCGTCATTTATAGCAGTGAAGACTTGCTTTAGTGTGTAAGGAAATTGTTTGCTCGGGGTAAACAGTCCATGTTTCCAGAGTGTGAGCAGTGAATTTGCTGAGCCAGTGATGTCATCTTCACTCATATTGTGAGTCTTCTGCGCACCCGCTACCGTTGCATGGGTGTAGCAGGCAATCAAAATAATGGCCGCCCCTGGAGGCATGTGCTGAGCAATAATGAGAGGGGTCAAACTCTTCTCAACACCCATAAACTGTTGTGCTACATGACGTAGTGCGCTTTCAGTAGAAAATTTCGCAGGTTTGCTGGTTGATATGTGAAACCTGATGGCTGAACGTTTCTTTTTGCTCATGGCCTATCCCCCTGATAGATCAAAATAATCTAAATAAGTCCAAGAATAATTTCGTAGCCCCACGAAGCTCCACAAAGCGTAGCAACGTGGCAGAGTTGTTGCAGCCTCACAGGCTGCTTGATGAGCGTACCAGCACTCATCAATTTCTCATCGTTTTCACTGGACATACACGGGGGTGTTGTGCTATGCTCATATGCGAACATGGCATAATGGTCCTGCGCGTCCAGTGTAGGATTCAGGATCCCCCGGATCCCCTGTGGCTTGTAGGATCACTCGTAACTAGATCGCGTGTTGGGCTAGTATCATGGCTGGTACCCCTTCGGGCGTCAGTGTTGCCTGTGTGCTATCGGTGTTCTCGGCGTCGTCACTGGTATTTGCCAGATTAGTCTCCTGTGCTGCTGCCAGCGTGGTGACGCCCTCTTTTTGCCTCACAGTACTTTCCTCCCTGATACTATGAAATACTGGAAATAATTCACAGTGTGATGTACTATACTGTGCAGCACACTGTATCAGCAAAACGGCTCATCGCAGCTCCAGACTTTGGTAGATTAAGGAGCATGCGGTGGGTCGCTTTTGTGCGTCTTCAGCCAATTTCCGCCTGCACGATCCCGATGTAGCTGAGTAGCTCACCCAGGGCCGCCCGGATTGCGAAGAGCTTGACGTGGTAGAAGTGCTCCACCTTGCCCTTTATTCGAGAGACGGTAAGCTCCAAGAATCCTGCATGGACGAGCAGTCGGATATGGCGAGATATCATGCTCTGCTCCACTGTATTCAACAATTCAGTGAGCCGTCCAACGCTTACCGTCTGCTCCGCCGCTGCCGCCAGAACGCGCAGTATCCGCAGTCGGCTCGGATCGCTGAGCGCCTTCACACGTAGCGCGATCAGCGATGCCTGTTGAACTTCATCCAACGTCGAGCATGCTGAGAGGGAGACAATATCTGGCATGAGACGTAGCGCCCCGTTATTGATCATAGTTAGTACCTTCTATCGCTGTTTGCTTGCATAACAAGCAGATAATTACAATGTGTTCACGAATCAACAATAGCTTGATAATAAGACCGTTGCTGAGTATCCTTGAATGGGAAGAGCGCGGTATGGACCAGCTATCCATGCCAGGGTCATCATTGATCCCTGATATGTTATTGGCAGCAATGCCTTAATAGTGATTGGGACGGCGACCTGTAAAGCCCTTGTGAGCATCTGGGTGCAAGCCCTGGTCTGTGTTTGGGCATGGATCGCCATGACTTCCCTTGCTCTTCCTATTTGATTAATGATGATGTAGAAGAAGCAAGGAATGCGATGGTCACAGTACCCCAACAATCCCCGATTCCACTGCACCCAGAGTACTACTACGCAGGCATTGACATTGGCAAAGATGCCCACGTCGCCGCATTCTATTCCACCTACCTGCAGCGCAGCGTTGGGCATTACAGCGCTTGCCCAACGCTTCCCTTTACAAATTCGCGCCTTGACTTTGAGCGCCTGGCGGGCGAGCTGCAGCGCTATGCCCCGCTCTCCCAGTGGCGCGTGCTCATGGAGCGCACCGGACACTATCACCTTCCGCTCCTGCAATATCTGCAGGAGCAAGGCATCCAGTGTTACACCGTGCACGTCCAGAAGAGGCCGCGCAAACAAAAGAATGATCGACGAGACGCCCAGGGCCTCGCCAACATGGTGTACCGCCAGATTGAACTGGGTGCCCTCCCTGATGACACTGAGCAAGAAGTACGCAAGGTCATGCCGATCTCGGAGGTAGCTCAGAGCCTCCGAGGGCTGACACAATACCGCTATGACCTGACAAAGCAGATCGTGCGAACCTGTAATCAACTCACCGCCATCAGTGATCTGTTGTTTCCTGAGTTTGCATTGATTTTCAAAGACCCCAACGGTCTCACGGCGCGCATTGTTCGTGAACGCTATCCAACGCCCGTTGATGTTGTCGCCGTGTCCCTTGATGACCTCAAGGACTGTCGTCTTCCCAAATCCACCAGGCCGGGCAATGCAGCATTGGAACATCTGCAGGAGCTGGCAAAGGGAAGCATCGGCATTACTGACCCTGGCCGCGTCGATGCACTGGTGCTGCAGCAAAGATTGCTGATCAAGCAACTCCGTGTCCTGCAGGACAACGAGGAGGTCATCAAAGCAAAGATTGCGGCTGTTGTCTCTGCGACACGCGAAGGACAGATTCTGCTCTCTCTCGGCAGCTTTGTTGGCACTCTTGCTGCCGGCGAGATCATTGCCAGCATCGGCTGCATCGAGAACTTCGCCAGCGCTGGCAAGCTCAAAGCCTACACCGGCTGGAACCCCATCGAGGACCAGAGCGGCAAATCCCAGAACGGCATAGCCCTCAACAAAGGAGGCAACAGAATGCTGCGACAAACCATGTTTCTCGTTGGCATGCGCGCCGTCAAGGACAATACTGAGTGGCGTGGGATCTACCAGCGTCTCGTGATCCGTCAATGTCCCTTCGATGCCAAGCTCAAACGCCGCAAGGGTCGCATGCGCCCTTTGTCCCGTATTATTGGTCAAATATCCACTATGATCTATATGTTTCTTCGAGCAGACGCGGACCTCGTTGCAAAAGCAACGCCCGGTACTGACCCGCCGAAGCCGATGTTGTATACTAGAGATGTCCACCGTTCGCACATCAATAGGCGACGATGACAGAGCACTGTGAGCATCACAGACAATACTCCCCGTTTTCCTGTGTAACATACCAAGTTGCATCGCGTTCCCCACATGTTCCCCAAACATCGAAGTTCTGTAAAACAACTCTGTCATTTTACATCCACAATGCACCATTTGGCAAGCAGCAACATCTCCTGAGAATCTGTTGTTCTCAACTTGATAAGACTTATAAGTCGATGATAAGTTGCTGCTCTTCTTTGTGTACATTGCGCTCCTTTGTATTGCTGGGCTTGCTTCGAGAGTAGATCGCGTGGTGCTGTCGCTCTTAGTTGTTACGCCATCGTTGTAGTTACTCAGCGTAACAGGATACTAACAGAATACCATAGGGCATTCTTCGTTGTCAACATCTTTTTGAGGCTTTTCTACCTTTTTTCTTCGACTTGGCCGCGGATTACTGCGACTAGGTTCAGGAATGCCGTCCAGGTCACCGCGTCGCCAAAGTGACAAGTTCTCCTGGAACAGCATTGCTGGTTTTAGGTTCCACCTATGACGCAATTGTCTAAATGCAACCGTAGTATAATCCTTGCGCCCCCATCGCTTTGCAAGGTATTTTGCCGCTTCCCCCGCCGTCAGAAGATCGTCAGGGCTTTCAGGCTTTTCCTCGTGTCCCATACATTGTTCCTTTCTAGTTGTTACGCTGTCGCTTCATCTTAGCATGGCAATTCTGGAATTGCAAGTTGTTACGCTGTCGCTTCATCTTAGCATGGCAATTCTGGAATTGCAAGTTGTTACGCTGTCGATCAGAATTAATGGGTCAAAACGAAGCTCTATAAAGATTATATTAATATCGATGAACACGCTAAATTCCTCCATAAACCCCTTGACATTACTCAGCGTAACAACTATAATACATATAGAAGTTACGGAGAGTAACAACAACAGCACAGGAGACGACGGCAATGGCAGCAAAGAAAAACAACGAGACCCGCGAGATGTACGTGAAGACCCGGAGGTCCTGGCACGATGGCAGTCGCATCGAGATCGACTTCACTTCCGAGGTCTCGGTCAACGGCGAGGTGGAGCGCATCAGTAATTACAGCGTGACACTGTGGATCTCCGGGGAACAGCACCACACTTGCACTTGCATGGGGTACAGCCGCTGGAAAAAGAATTGCTGTCATATCACGTTCTTCCTGGAAGTTGAAGAGATCCGCGTTACCATCGCCAACGAGTCGTCGGTTGCCGTTGCAGCGCCAGTGCTGAGCATCGATGCATTGATCGCTATGATCAACAGCAAGGCCGGTAAAGTGGTCATCCAGTGTGGACCCGCAGTTGACGGCAAGGCGTGGTTAGACGAGCTGGACGATGAGGCTAAGCATCGTGACTGGGTAGCAGAGGAGATCAAGGCTTCGTCGCTGGTCGGCAATCGGTTCGCGTTGCCCGTGCCTGCAGCAGCACTGAAGAAGACGGTCAAGGTGAGCAGTGAGTGGTTGCTAGGACAACGTAGCGCGTAGTTGTAGTTATCGAGGGCCAGCCGGGAGCCAGGAATCAATCCCGGTGAAGGGGTACCAGCCAATGGCAACAAGAACAGCACAAGTACAGCAGCGATGTCACTTTACCAGCATGGGCTTTGGAACCATTCTGGAGATCAGGGAGATCTCGCAAACTGGACTGCGTACGAAGATCACCACCAAACTGAAAATACAGTTTGATACGGGTCGAACACTTTGGAAGAGTCTCAGTGAAGTAGAGCTGATCTGAATCAGCGAAGGGGTACCAGCCAATGATCTACGAGAAACACACTCCGCAGGTCACAGTTCCATCGGTGACCTGCCGCGTCATCGTCGAGGCTCTGCTCTGCGCATGGTGTCTTGCTGAGCAGGGCATTGCAGCAGGCGAAGGTAGCCATGGTATTTGTGAGAGCCACCGGCAAGTGATGATGGCTCAGTATTGGCGATTGAAAGCAGCGAAACGAGGGACACACCAATGATCACAGAGGACTATGAGTTGTCGTCGGCATGGTCTTCAGTGTGATGATTGTGTATCGAGAGTTGTAGTTTGTTGAACGGGCGTCGTGTTCTCAAGACGCCCTATCGTTTATACTTTTGTAGGGGAGATCACATTATGACACAGGTACGCACCGTCAACATTCGCGGCAAGGAATACGTTGATGTCGCTGAACGCATCCGCCTCTGCCATGCCGATGAGGGCTATTCCATGACCACCCAGGAGCGCTATGAGGTCGCTGGTCGCTGGTTCTTCTCAATCACCATTGAAGTCAAGGGCAAACGCTACGCGGGAGATGCTGAGATCAAATTTGATGCCCATGCCAATACGCCGGATGGCACCAACCCGATGGAGTGTGCTCAGACCAGTGCACTTGGTCGGGCGCTCGGATTCGCGGGCTACGGTGCGACTGAGAGCATTGCCAGCGCCGATGATATCACTCACGCTCACGATGAGCAGAGGCGTGATCCAATCCTGGATGTCGAGGTCAAGAAGCTCAAGAAACGCGCCCTCGCTGTTGGCCTTGCCCATGACGCCGACGAATGGGTAGCGCTCCTCAAAGCAGCAGGTGCTGAGCAGATTGCGAATGCCGCTGATCTGGCAAAGGTCAGTACATTCATCACCGGCTATGAGCAACAGGTAAAGAGTGCTTAACATCGTCCCACGCGGCCAGCTCCACACGATCCGGGGTTGGTCGCTGTTCATCAATGACTATCAAGAAGGGGTACCAGCCATGAATAATAACGCGATTGTATGGAGCTACGGAGGCGGCACACAATCCATAGCGATGGCAATACTTGTCCGACAGGGGCGCTTACCCAGACCAGATCGCATTGTGATAGCCGACACTGGCTATGAGTTTAAGAAGACCTGGGAGTACACAGAGCAGTACGTGAAACCTCTGCTCGCAGAGGTTTCACTGACCATCGAGGTAGCGCCGCACAGCCTCTCAACTGTTGATCTGCTCAGTCATAAAGGTGAGCTATTGATCCCTGCCTATGACGCGACAAAAGTCAATAGCAAGGGTGAACATGCGAAGCTCCCGACGTTTTGCAGTACCGAATGGAAGACGCGGGTCATCCGTCGCTACATTGGAGGGGCAAAGGCCAATAAAGATGGGGTTGTGATGTGGATCGGAATGAGCCTGGACGAGCTGGGGCGATTGAAGCATTCTGGCGAGGAATGGTGCGTCAACTACTGGCCGCTCTGCTACGACGTAAAAATGAAGCGTGCGGAATGCGCCGAACTCGTAGAGCGGTATGGAATGCCGCCCTCCATCAAATCACGCTGTAAGATGTGCCCTCATCAATCGGACGATGAGTGGCTAGAAGTACAGCAAGAACCGGGGGAATGGGCCGAGTCTGTCGCGCTGGATGAGCAGATTTACCAGTCCCACGGTGTCCGTCTCCATAAGAGTTGCCAACCTCTCAGTCAAGTTGTGCTTGTCCCGCGCAAGAAAGATACAACATTATCGATGTTTGAGCAAGATAAATGCAACAGCGGATTCTGTTGGACATAGAAGGGGTACCAGCCATTATGTTGAATACAGCAAGTCTCGTCAACCCGGTGCTACTCAGCATCTTCTACTACGCAGACAATGACTACCACGCTACCCTATCCATCAAAGGTTCCAACGAACCTACTACAACGCTCACCATCATCTATGATAGCCTCCTTGCCGGCATACAGGTAACGACCATCGCTGGAGACAAAGAGAGCGATGTCCTCGCCGTGCAAGACTGCGAACTCATCAGCATCATTGCACGTCGTGAGAGCATCGTAGTGGGCATTGCAGTGTTCCAGGTGGACTGACGTTCCCCGGTCCGGGCGTTGATGGCCTGGTCGTGGCACAGATTGCACAGCGTCTAGCACCGGGCGCTGAGCTTTCCGCTGAGGAGATCCGAGCACTTACCATCGTCTACTGGACAGTCATTGCGATCCCTCGCTAAGCCATCGCTCTCTCATCGACTGCCCTGGATATCCCTCGTGTCCAGGGCGTTTTTGTGTCTAAAATGCTACAAAATTGGTGGCAAATGGGGTTGACATTGTTGTTATGTTACGTTACTATACATATAGATGAGAGAACGTAAAGGAGCAAGAAGCGATGTCAACTATCCATCTTTATTCAGATATCGTCTTGAGCAATGTTACCAGTATTTTGTGGAACATCAAAGAGCGCGGCGGGCTGGTCTCAAATAAATTCTTGATGGGAGAGTATGAGCGCCTACAAGGTTCGTGGGCCACGGATACCATCAATATTGCACTGCTGACAATGGGGAAAGAGCCTGCTTCTCAGGGAGTCGCCAGCGAAAAGCAGATGACAATTTTTGTTGAGCAGGCAAAGCGGCAAAATGAGGGACTCTTGCTGAAGATCGCCCAGTTGCGAGCAGCAAAAGGGAGATAGGATGAAAAAGAAGTCAAAGTCCGAGCAAATGTTTGGCAACACGCGAGCCAAACGCGGTACGCATGAATCATTGGTGATGCGGTTGCCGGTTGGTTTCGTTGATGGTCTCTATGCATGTTTGGAGTCAGAGGATTTCCCCGGTGAACCAAATAAGCGAGATGTGCTTGAATATGCGCTCAACATACTGAGAAAGCATGTTGAGGAAAAGACGGGAACGGTTGTTCCGTGGCCGTTTTACCATGAGGATGAAGAAGCACTTAGGGTATTATCTCCTGAAGAGAATCATTAGTATAGCGATCCGCCAGAGTGGCGCGATCATCGAGAAAGGAACAACGAGAATCATGACGAACCGCAAACCCAATCCACACAACCAACCATTTGAAGTGACTCCTGAGAATGAGCAGGCATTCATTGAGCAGTGCCAGACTGAGGACGAGAGTGCTGCCGCTGCACTGGAAAACCTCTATGCGCAACAGGAATGGGACCGCGAGCAACATGAGCAAGCCCGTGAAGCGTTCCAGCGCTCACAGGGCATTATCAAATGAGCAGCACATTCCACGAAACTTTAGAATCAGCCATGCGTTGGGGCAAAGAGCACTACCCCAACGCATGCCGACAGAAACACGCAGCATTCGCCAATAGTGTTGCCTATGCAGCGTATCGTATGAGTGGTGGCTATGGTGGCCCTTCAGTCAGAGAGCATGCAGCAAACAAGGCAATTATCGAGAGTGGCATTGATTGGCAAGATAAGCCAGAAGAGGAAATCTACGCATTTGTCGCTCCCGTTTGCTACGGGCCTTTGACTGACCTACATCGCGCAATCTGGGACGACCAGCGAATGCGAGATATTAGCTTTGATAACGATCCCGCTGATATCGCAGCACTTAACCGACACCACCTCAATTAGAAAGGACACAAACAATGGATACTATCAGAAGCGGAAGCCATGTCAGTTTTACCTTTGAAGGTGAGACGGTAGTGGGAACGGTAGAAGAAGAGGCAACACCGGAAGATAACCGCCTCCTCATCAAAGCAACTGAACCCGCAGAAGGCGGAGCGACGGAGATCGATATTACTTACGTCGTACCTGTCGGGGAGGTCACAATCGTTCCTTAATGAATGATCATGTACAAAGAGGCCACCGGATTCACAACTTCCGGTGGCCTCTTTGTACATCAGATAGACCTAATGGTTCAAACGCTGACTATCCTCGTACGACACTCTGCCACATGACATTGGACGCCCAGCATCACACGGCGAGGTGTCCCTCGTATATATTCCACGAGGCCATCATAACATAGCCTTGCTCCCCATGACAAGCAGCACGGTACGAGACCATCGTAGTGGCTCACTGCTTGTCCACTGGAGGCTGTGGCGGTATCGCTGGCATGGCCCTCGTTGGCATGTCGGCGGTTGTCGGAGTTGGCAACACAGCGCTGGCCCTGGGTGGTACCGCCGCCCTCGCTGCGGCCCATGCAGCCTCGGTCTCTTGTTGATGAGCAAGGCGCCGCTGATGCTTTGCAGCAAGCGCTCCCAGTGGCGAGGGAATGATGCTACTCATCGAGTTCATGGCCGATTCCAGCAGCGCAAAGACAGCAGCGCATTCAGTAATGATGATCGCCAGGTCCTGCCCCGGATCGCCTGTGAATCCTCCATCGGTCAGGATGCTCGCCAGGACAGAAATAGCAAAGAAAAAGAACATAATGGCGTAGTTAAGCCAGCGTGGAAGCTGGATATCCCGTAGGGTTGCGGCCAGCCCTACGGCAAGCGTCGAGATAGCCAAAGGAAGCGGCTGCACGGTCATAGCGGTGTCCTTTCTGGCCGAGATCATGGCATCGGTGACTGCGGATATGGTGGATACGACGGTGCCGATGACAACCTGATTTGTGGCTGCGACCCTGGCAATGTCACAGCAGGTATAGACAAAGTATCCACACGATGAAGTGATTCTGCGTCATCTTGTGGCAATGGTGTCACAGGAGGTTTCGCTACCCATTGCCGGCCACGGGCACCTAGTAGTGAGTTGCGCGGATCTGCCGGTGGTGGCACTGATTGTACTGCTGGTTGGCGTACTGATATCGTGATCTCAGGCAACATAGTTAACGGCGAGGTCGTGTGCTCCATAAGCCACAATCGCAGGTGATACAAGGGCGATAGCGATGTACCCACTAATGCAGCACTGATTGCCGCGATAAGCACGCTGTTGGTCACCACATCCCCCGTAGCGACGATTCTGTAAATCAATGATGAATAGAAATAAGCAAAACCGACCAGGATGATCAATGAGATCACGGAGTTTGCCCCCGGTGCAATGTCATCGTCGCAGAACAGCCCTGTGATGATTGCGACCAGGATAGGCACTGCAATAATGGAGTAATGCGGCAGTGTCAACATAGGCGATATCCTTTGTGAATAATTCGTGAATAATAGCAGAGGTTACACTATCTCGCCGTCCGGTCCGAAGAAGCGGCAGGAGCTGCCATCGACACGCCACTCGCAGCGAGCATTCGTGAATTGTTGGACTTTGAGCGCATTGCCGCCCCAGTCGGTACTGCTGTACTCACCGGTGATCGGTGGCCCGATGCGCTGGCCCTGGTAGATACGCAACGTCCATGCTTTCGCGATCCCCGTTGTGTATACTGGTGCTACGTCGCCGGGAAAGAGATTCGCCGTGCATTTCCACTCTGCCTCAGCATCGGCGATCTGCCATTTGTTCGGCGGTGTCACAACGTTTCCTCCATTCTGTATAAAATTAGCCAGGTCAGTCCAGGGAAACGCCGGGCCTGGACAGAGCGCTCTTGATTGCGGCATAAGCGATGCATGACTTTTGATGTGCGAAAAGGGGATAGTGTACTTCTGGCTCAGATGGGCAATGAGCTTGAATGACGCAGCTTTCTGTGAATTAGTGAGCGCCAGGCTATTGGTGAGGTCGTTGACGTGCTCGATGCTCAACGTATGGATATTGAGATTGTCGCCGTTGAACTGATCCCAGAATGGATCATGGCCTACTTCGAGACAGCAATTACCACCAGCTCCGTCCGCCTCAGAGACGTACTGGCAAACGACGCCAGTCCGGTCTATCCCATAATGGACAGAGGTCATCAATACAGTACTGCGAAAGTAGTCGCCGAGTTGCAACGCTGTTTGCGTTGCACTGCCACCTGTACCATGTAACACTATGGCGCTGTGGGTGTTTTGATTGATAAAGACGCGCGATGAGTCAACGAAATAATTCACTGCATTAGAATATTCAGCCATAGCTACTATCTTTCTGCGAGATGCCCCTGGTACGAGTATCTCTTTGATTTATGAGAACCATTATCAAGATTGGCAATGTCAATCTTGATTTTCTCTTTTGCCTCTTTGGTTTTGCTGTCTCCTGTGCTGCTGTGATGATCTATCACTATGATAGAGCACAATCGATGATTATGGAAGTGGAATCAGGATGTATTTAGCCCTGTATTGTGAGTTTTGAGAAGAGCAGAGAAATCCATTGACATCATAGTGAAGTCATGGTATCATAGCACTATGAAGACATCGTTATAATGTCAACACAAAGGGGGAAGTAAGGCAGTGCCAGCAACGCAAAAAATCTTTGGTCCTTTTCGCGTGAAAAATATTGGTTCCGATGGGAACGTCTATGAAGTCGTTGAAATGATCGATAATTACAGCAACACCTGGGAAGAACTGCGACCACGCAAAACCTATCTCAACCGTCAAAGCGCCTATGGGAAGATGCGCCGCCTCAATGCAAGGTGGCAGGAAGACAACGCACTTGAAGGGCATTTATTGGAGTACTGGAAACAGGTTAAGAACTAAGGAGGATACTATGCTAGAGGATGTGGCGAGATATCACAACTACACCCCCAATGAATTATTGGTTGCCATTGGTTCCGGCGAACTGGCAACTGTCTTACTACCTGAAGAGCAGCGATCAATGGCTATTCGCTGGCTCACAGTGCAATCAGGGCTTGCAGATGATCTGACGCTTGCTGAGGCGTTGATGAGTATTGCCAAGCAGTTGGAAGCGGCGGCGAAGCGTGAAGAAGAAGAATAACAGCGATCCCATAAAGAAGGCCCTGGTCTCATTGATAGACCAGGGCCTTCTGTGTCCATCGCGGGTACAGAGAGAATCAGGGAGGATGAGGTTTTACGGCGCTCTCTTCATCGATCATCTTCTTGATCACTGGCTTCGTGAACAGCAAATACTTGAGCAACACCAGGATCACGACCAGGGCAATCAATGTCATTTTGAGCACCAGCAATTGAATGATGCGTGTCTGCGCTTCTTGCTGGAGCAGCACTACGACGGGGTACATTTCTGAGATGTAGGGGCGTTCACGCCCTGCAACAATGTTGACTTGTGCCAGGTCCGGTACGCTATCAGGATGGGACAGGATGATTTTTACCGCTGTGGCAAGTGCCAAATAATCTGATTGAGCGCTGAGGAGCGCGATTTTTACCCCGTTAGATGGGTTGGATGGCAAACCAAGAGAGTCGTCTCCATTCATCAATCCCGCCTGCACCTTCTGAAAGGCAGGCAGTTGTATTTGTAGTTCGCCAACAGCCAGTGCGCGCCCGGTGGCAGGACGATAGGCCAGCGCATACACATTTTTCACGATAAATTCAGTACGCGCTAATTGCAAATTCGCCTGGCTCAATACCACCAGATCATTGTTCCCATTGGTCACAGGGATGGCCTCGCACATAGCCAGTGCAATGAGCAAGAAAATACTCAGTCCAAGCGTGCTCAGCATGGCGACCCGCAACGCTTTTGCTTTCATAGATGACCTCTCTCAACGGAAGAAATGGGTGATATAGCCCGTGATGATCCCGCCGACGATCAACACCACAAAAGAAACAATGCTTACCAGGAATCTGATCTGGAGCGCTGATTGTGTCTCTCGTTGCTGTTCATCCTTGATTCTCGTCTCTCGCTCCATCCCCTCTTGCTTCGACTTCATATCCACCACATCCCGCTCAATACGACTCACCGTCGTCTGAATATTGAGGAGCTGCAGATCATTCTCACGAGCAGGAACATAGGATTTGAGCTGCTCTTGCAGTTGCTTGATTTGCTGTTCAAGTGCCGTCATACGATAGAGCAGTGTCGGGATCTCCGGTGGCAATTCTGGTGATGACATTGCATTCCCTTCGCTTGGTTGAAACTTACGATTACACCCTCGCGCCAAGATCAACGATCCACGCGATAAAGAACAGGACAGCAAGGATCACGCACAGCACGAAGAACGACCATCGGTAGGTGTAGGGTGTTTTTGGCATGAAGTTGGTATCAGCGGCAAAGGCGAAGATGACGAAGAACGCAAAATCTGGTAACGCACTGCCAAATCCACGCGGGGGAAAGCTTAGTGCTGCTATAAGGATACTCAGGAAAACCATGACACACCTCCTCTATCACTGAACTTTCTGGATTACCCAGAAATCGCTGCTCAACTTACTATTTAATAGATACTGATATGGTATGTAGAAGAATCCTTTGTCGCCCCAGGTAGCGCCCCAGCTATTTTGGCACGTGAAGACCTGCCGCGCGTCATCGTAGCCAACGAGAAGTACGGCATGGCCGCCTAGCTCCTGCTCACCACGTGCGGGCATCGGGACTATCCCAGTTGTGGCGACGGTGCTGCTCTCAAACGATGAGAATACGGTAAATCCCACAACGAGCACATTTCCACCGGCCAGCACTGACTGCATGTGTAGCAGATCCTGTGGCACTCGCTGATACTCAACACCCCTATGCAGCAGTGCATCCTGGTAGCAGCCTGGAGCCGGATGTAGAAACTCATGATCCTCGTTGTAGGGCCATAGCTCCTCGTTGCATACGCCGACCCTGAGCGCTGCCTTGATGGAATTCCTGATCGTCGTGCCAGTATCGGCTTTCTTATCGGCCCGTGAATTGTAGTACAGGAACAATTCACTGTACGCAAAGTCTGGCTCGCCCTGTCTATGCCGGTCGTACCACAACATCCCCGTTGTCGCAAAAGCCGTGCAGGCCCCCACGTTGCCCTGGTCACGATCTGGCTCGCATTGGCCGCGTAGATCGATGCTGGCCGGCAATGGTTTCACGAACTTCGGCAAGGTGTAGTGGTGATCATCTGGATCATACGGATCCGGGATTCTTCCATAACGTGTCATAGTGTCCCTTTCTATTAATAGCCGATATCCGCACGCCAGCCAAACGTCACCGTTTGTGCAGGATTTACATCGACGTTAACCGTGAATTGTGTTGATGTCGGCGTTGATACCCAAAACTTTGCAGCACTACCAAAACTTGTCTGAGGCGTGACGCTAATCTGCTGCAGCGTCGGAGTCGCAGACAGTCCATGCGTCACGACCACGCTGGTATTGCCGCTGGTGATCGATGCAGTGCCGCTCTTTTCGGTAGTCCAACCATTGTTGCGTCTGATGTTGTTAGAGGTGTTAGCTCCCAGTCTGACGTTTACATACCCAGATCCACCGTTTGAGGTATCGAATTGATTCCCATCCACAATATTCCCAGTGGTGTTGTCATCGAGGAACACAAATGCCTGTGTTCCGTTCGTGCCAGAACCATCTGAATTGAAGTAATTATCAGAGATGGTACTAAAGTTACTATTGGTATAGATACCGGCTGCGCTATTGACTGTCCCGGCCGCTTTCCCGATATTCAGGAATTGATTGCAAGAGACGATATGCTTGTTCCCGAGCAGAATAATACTTCCACCAGCCAAGCTCTCAAACTGATTCCCGACGATGCGGGAAAAGTTAGAGTACGTCTTAATCCCGCCCCCACCTTGATTGGCGCTATTATTATTCGTGAAGATGCACCCCATGACAGAGCACAGACCGTTATTATCTCGAATACAATCAGCGTCTGATCCTGATGTCCCTCCCATCTCACGAAAAACGCAGTCTGAAATCATGATCTGGTCAGTGGAGTCTAGAGACAATCCTCTTCCATTCCCTGATACAGTGTTCCCGGCATCAAATAAGCAGGTTTCTACGAAACTTTGAACTCCAAACCCGCCTATCAACGTGCCGTTATGAATGTGGATGCCTTCACCATACGGGGCGTGAATCCACAAATGATGAAAGGAGCAATTTGTTGCGCCATTGGCGTCGATCCCGCCTCCAGCATTTTGGTGTGTGCCGTTGCAATCAATCTTGAAACTTGCTAGCTCTGCCCCTAGCATGCCAGATGTGCCAGCCAGGAACTTAATCGGATAATCGTTTACACTATTGGCAAGCGCGAGGATCGCTCCCCATCCTGCTCCAATAAGCCGGAAGCCACTAGTGACGGTGGCTGGAACCGTCAACGGGGCGCTTAGTGTATACGTGCCAGAGGGCATGAAGACGGTTCCACCAGTAGCTGGTAGCTTGTTAATTGCGTTCTGGATGCCTGTAGCGCCCGCACCGTAGTCGTTGGCGTTAAGGACTAATGTTTGTGCATCTGGTATGAATAACGGCATGAACCCACCTCCTACGTCAATTCTGTAATCTTCACACTGCCATTTGCCGCCGCCCATATACCATGAAAGCCTCCAGTGTAGACAGGTGCTACAGGCATCTCGAAGAACCCCTGTGCAGGGATCTGTACCGTGTAGTTGCTTGCGCTTGCAACGCCTGTTCCAAAGAGCAGATAGAGAATAGCGGTGGAGTCATTATAGAGGAGAATACCCTTCCTGCTCATGTTTGAAGCAATCAGCGATGTGTCAGCAGCAGCACTTGACACGCTCGTGACGATTGCGGTTGCTGATGTTGGCAGTGTGGTAGGCTGCGGTGTGGTTCCGGTCGGATCTGTGCGCATTGGATTGGTCGCTGTGCCGCCCGCAACAGCGCCACCGCTCGCAGGCAATGCCAGCCCGTACATCGTCATCGTTTGCGTGCCAGCCCCGCTGTCATAATCAGCCTGTATGTTGCTCTGGTTGACGGTCAATGTCCCCGCCAGAAACGCTTTAATAGCCTTGAGCAAACCAATCTGCGTATTGGCGGAACTGGCATCAGTTGTTGTGCCCTGCGCCACGTTTGCGCCGTCTGCGATGCTCACTGGGAGAGGATTTGAGGATGAGGGCACAGCCCCATTGAGTTCAGAGAGATTGATGTTCTGTATGGTCACGACTGGCATACCTCCTGACGGCGTGAACGATGTGCCATCGATGGATAACAATTCAGGATCAAAGACGCGAGGAGCTGGCTCGCTCAGGAGTTGGCACTTGAGGAAAATGTACCAGTTACCACCACTCGCAAGATCAGTATTACCGTATTGATAGCTAATCAAGCCCTGGCTTGCCGTCCCGCTAGGAATACTAAAGGTGCCAGATCCGATAAAGACCTCTGTCGGATCTGATTTATTGATGAAAACAATGGTCAGATTCTCCGCTGGCACCCCGGTCAAGTTGAGAGCAGCCCCTGCATCATCCTTCAGATATCGCTGATACGGCGGGCTGATGGCATCAAGGTAGCGCGGACTATTGCCGATCAATCCATCACGCGTTGTGAGTGTATCGCTCATTTGACTGCACCTCCTATAAACCGATGGCAGCAGCCCAATTCTGGAGATTGCTGCCATCCGTCGCATCAATCGTGTATTCATACTGCACAGTCCCATCTGCCCTCTGATACCCGCTCCTGGTCAATTTCATAATGAGCAACTGCCTATTATTCAGATTCAGTTCTGGCACAAAAACAGGCACCACCATACCGACGGTAAGCTTGTAGGCATCCGGGCGCGACGTTGTTGCCACCAGCTCCACCGTATCGTTGTTGCTGTTCCTCGCCAACAATCCATCAGCATAGACAATGGCATTACTAGACAGCATTCCTTGCCCGTCATCAATGGACACGACAATACCAGTGCCACCCTCGATGGCGGCGCGTGCAGCCTGCTCTGCGAGGTTGTTGCGGATCACCTGGTCCGGGAACTGTCCGACATACGAGAAAGAAATGATGTAACCTGATGGAATCTTTGCAGCGCCGCTATCTTGTCCGATGGAAACAGAGTTCACCTGCCAGTAAAAATCTTTGCCAACGTCGATACCCTGAAGTCCGACCGTCTTTGCAACTCCTGCAACCATGATCTTTGGCGCTGAATAGAGCGGATACTGCATGCTCCATGAGGTCGCAATCCCGTCGGCAACTTTCTCCTCTGGTATTGTGCCAGTGATACCGACGGTGTTCGTAACGATCTCTTGATTCCTATAGGTATCAGCGCTGCTCGTTGGCTGTACACCGCCAGTCGCTGCACCTTGTGTCGCTGGCCTGTAGAGGAAATCCGATGAGTAGAGGCAGAACGGCGCTGGCGCAGCAAAGCGCTCAGCAAACGTCAATGCGTTGTCATATCCAACGTGATACCACGTGTCACCGCTGAGCGTAGCAAGGCTCGTCATCTCCTTGTCATAGCCAAGCGCAAATGGCTTCGTTGGATCATGGAGTTGTGGAATCAGTGCCCCGGTAGCGATCTGTGGGCTTCTTGCGCTCGTGGTCAAGTCGAGAAGTTGCGGCGTGACACTGGGATCAGTGGTCGTGAGGGTGACCTGTGTGTACACGAAATCCGCTGTCACCACATCCCCGGCAGGGGTACCAGAAACATAATCACCTTGCTGCTGAATGCGCAGTTGATAATACCTTGATGTCCCACCATCATTTCTGAACCCACATTTTCCAGCGGCCAGCGGAGACCCATCAGTATAGGTCTGCATGACCGCGCCATCAAAGTACACTGTGATCACGCTCCCTAACATCGTCACGCGGATTCTCTTGTAGGGCGATGCGCCAACGGTTGAACGAGGCCAGGCGATGATCGATGCAGAACCTAGCAGCGAGCGAGTCCCGGCCAGCACTTTATAGAGTCGCAGTTGATTCGTGAACCCGCCACTAGCGCTATCATCGTAGCAACCAAGCTCATAATAATTCGATGAATCCACCATGCGCCACACCAACCCGCCTGCATCGCTCCTATCCATGTCGCAAATCACATCAATGCCTGTCGCTGAAATGGCCGTGTAGAGATAGAGGCCACCAGAGCCACCTGCGAGCGTGATGCGCTTATTGGCGGTGTCATAGGTCGCTGTGGCTGCACTGCCGCCGCTCTTGTTGGTGTTAGTGTAGTTGGCTGATGTATTCGCGGTAAACACGTCGATGGTCGGTGCTGGTTGGCTATTGAATCCTGGTAGAGGTTGCCCGCTGGTCGCAGTTGTCCAATTCACGCCGTCAGTACCAGTCTTGACCACGGCTGTGGTCTTCGCTGGTATCACGGCATTGTAGGAGACAGAGGAACTGCCAAGCCTGGGAAGGACAGGCGCGAGGCTCAGGGCAGGGTCTGGAAATTGCTTCACGCAAAAGTGATCAAAGCTTGCCGTGCCAGTGCCATTCGCAAAGAGCGCAAAGCCACCACTACTCATGATAGCAACAGGGCCAAAGGGCCGTACAGCATATGGCATCGGCGTCTACTCCTAAAAGATATCCGTGTAAAAGACGGTTATTGCTGGATTATTCGCATTCCCTTTCGCCACAATCCCATTGGTGCAAAAGGCTTTAAACACAAATGGCACGCCATTGACCGTCGGATTCGCCGGGATGAGACCTATTATGGTGCCGCTCCCTACACTGGCATTATCGTAAAAGAGCATCTGATTCGTGCCTGTGGTCGTCACGAGCACACTGGAGAGCATCGATTTGCCAGCGTATATAACCGTATCAGAGGCAACGCCAGCGGCAATGACGGCATTGTGCGTGCCGTCATTGGTGATCGTACCAATGACGAACTGCCCAGAAAGCACTCCAGCGGCCCTGTTCATCCCAATCAGTTCTAAGCCAGATGGGCCTTCGTTCTTCAATTGAAGAACACCCGTCGCTGTCCCGCTCGTGTACCCAGTCATACGGCACCGGAACCAAGGGAACCGCACAGGACCGCCAAAGAGCGTACTCGTCTCGTTGTCAATCGACGACACACAATGCGCGCCATCGAGGTTGCCGAGTCTGTAGAAGGTGATATCAATCGGATTCACACCATCAAAGGAACCCTGAAACGTCAGGGTTCCCGTATAGGAACTGGAGTCGATAAAAAGGTTGACCCACTTCCAATTTGATACATCCGTCCACGATACGAGATCGGCATTCAGCGATCCTGCCGATAGCCCTGGAGTAAGAAGGACATCACCCAAGTCAATGTTAGATCCAACAGGCATCTTTTGACCTACTTTCCGATTATTGAGCAACTGAGCGTGTACCCAGGAGTCGCGCTTCCACCTATCACCCAGCGAAACTGGATGTTTGCCCCAAAACTCTGATTTGTACTAAACCCCGAACCAATTGACGCCGATACCTGGGTTGGCGCAGTATTGCTGACAACAGACGAAGACCAGATGTTGTACGCGATGCCATCTGCTCCAACCCTGTCGATGAAAAACTGAATGGTTGGTGTAGTGCCTGTCTTCGCCGTGATATTGACATCAACGGCAAGCTCTGTATAAGGACCGACCACATATGGTCCATTAGTCGCCCCGGCGGTATAGGCCGTTGAAGCAAGGAATAGCACCGTACCAGAAGCGTGATGGAAGACATACGGTGCTGATGCGTTCGAGCCATCGGTAGTGACAATCAGCGAGGATTGACCGGCCTTAAAGCCCGCTCCTGGTACATATCCCTGAGCTATCGGGATATTGCCCGCGTCCACAACCGAATTACCAAACGGCATTTCTCTCTCCTTTCAAATCAGTCAGTTGTTGCAATAGTCCATGTTGACGGCTCCAGGCTACCATCAGCCCAAATGCGTCCATAGAGACTGTTCATACCGGTGCCAGTCACCCGAAATCGCAGACGATACAATACACCAGTGGAGAGCGCGACCGCTGCGGTGGCAAGAGTAGACGCGGCACCCGCTTGCTTCTTGATGATGCTGAGAGATGTCGTGGAAGCTGACAGACGATAGTAATTATTGCTATCAAAGTAGCGCAACTCTATGCCACCGCTGATCGTTGATGCTGAGAGTACGAGGCGTACCGTGCCATCCAGGTCTGTCCCTGTTCTGCTACCCAGGCGCTCATGGACATCACCGGTGGTGTTGGTGATCGTTGCCTCATTACTGGCTATTGCATCAGTGCCGGTGCCGGTCTTGGTGTAAGTCTGCCCATCGAATGCGGTGCCGAATCCCGATTGGTTGGCGCGGATCATCGTATCGATGCCCATCGGCGCGGTGCTACGCGTCCCTGATGCGCTGTACTGTCCGAGCACACGGACAACGAGGTTATCGATGGCTGGCAAGCTGCTTGCGCTAGAGGTGGTCAATGTGACACGGATCTTGAGCGTAGCGCTACTGAGTGACTGTCCCAGTGTCAGTGATGGCAATGCCGCACCGTTCGTGCAGGTGTGGTAGGTTGAGCCGTTGTCATATGAGGCTTCAACAAGGATGCTCGTATTGGTGAGTCCGTTGTATGAAGGTGACTTGTCTCTCCACTTGATGACGCTGTTGCCATAGTTGACGGCGCTGGCAAGGCTTGTTCCTGGTGATACCCATGTACCGGAGAGTGTTGCTGCCACGCCAAAGTTATCAAAGAGCGGAGCATACCCCCCAGACACACTAGAGCCTCCATCGGTAGCAAATACCCCCATGTAACCCGTCGCACTATACGTGCTGTCAGTTGTACTGATCAGCAGGATATTGTCCACATAGATATTATGGGTATTCCCAGAGACAACCACTTTTAAGCGATGCCACGAGCCACTTGTATAGGTAGGGTGTGCAGCCGCAAGTAAGGTCTGAGTGGTCGCACCGCCACTAGAAGAGTTTGTACCCTTCCCAAATCCAACAAATATCGTCGTCACCCAAACATAGTATGCGGCAGAACCGGCATTATTTTGCCAGCCGGTGGTTCGGTAGACAAGTCCGCGCTGTACCGGATCGGCAGGCGTCAACTGTATATCCACCTCGGCAGTGAAGTTTTGCCATTGCCCTACAAAGTCAAAGCGCGAGCGTGCTTCCGTGTTCGCGGTACTGAACCCCTCAAAATCAAAGGTACGATTGGTGACACCCTGTTGTATACCGCCAAATGCCGAATAGAGTGTTTGATTAACGACCGATCCATCATCCCAATAACGGATGATGCCATTCAAGGTGAGTTCATTGCTGCTATTGGCGACCAGGTTGGTCAGCGTCCCAGCGTTCCAATTTGCTTGCGTAAGCGCACTATAAGACACGTCGCTCTTTGTGGCGGCGTAGCTGGTGTAGAGGGTCAGGGCAACCTCTTCAAGCGCGATCAGACTGTCAGGCAATGCGCCGGGAAGGTAATAGAACTCATATTTGAGGTAGAGCGACATCCCACTCACGACCAACCCGGCAGGAAAATCAGGAAGTGCCGCACCATTGACGCAAGGGATAAACGATGATCTGTCTAGACTCCACTTCACGACCAGCACACAATTTGTCGGAATGATAGCCGCCCACGAAAGAAACGAGGTACGGTAGAGCTTCACCGGGTCAATAGAAATAGCGGAAGTTGTCTTGTAGGCGCTTGCACCATACGTATCGACGGCAGTCAAGCTGTAAAGATCATAGGTGGGCACAACCGACACGTTGGCAGAGCTATATCCGTAGCTCTGCAATTGCTGTGGCGGATTGGTCACGAGCGAACTAGCAAAAATCGTGACATAGGTCGTGGTCTGATCGGTGATGATAATATTTTTGAAATACCCTGTGTACACGCCAGGACTAGTGCCCGCACAGACGACTACTGCTGAAGTAACGGTTTTCCCTATGTGGGAATTACCCAAGTCAAGTAAGCGGTGATACCATCCAACCGTTGCAAGACCAGTCAAGTCATTGGCTGGGTCAGGGGTAATATTTTGCGCGTCTACATTGCCTTGCAATACGGTAGAGGTTGCGCTGAACGTCGAGCCATCTGAGAAGTAGAGATCAATCGCCATCTTTGCTTGCGGCGAGGCAGGATCGATGAACATATCGTATTCTAGCCAACGCGCCGTTGAGCTGATCGCAAAAGGTCCTGACCAGATCTGCACTACGATCTGGGTATTTGAGATGTTCCCGGCCAAGCTTTGCACAGCGACCATCTTGATAGCGCTGGTACTTGTTGGCGTCAGCGTATTGTTGGCTGCGACGCAGTTGGTCAGCGTCCCTGTAGCAAAGTCAGAGGTAGTTGTCTCGCTATAGCTCACATCGCTGCCTGCCGGTGACAACTCTAAATCCCCATCGCCAACATTCGATGCACCTACAACACCACTGAGCAGCCCTGTGCTCCACTCTGATGGCAAGCTATCCCGATGCAATCCAGCGGCAACAGTGACGCCCTCAAGTCCTGGCTGTCCGTTGAGCACCAGGTCGGTTGCAATGTCACCAGCGTACCAGCCGAGGTAGTTGGTGGTGTTCGCACCTTTGTCGAGGAGATACTGTTTATCGTAGCAGGTCAGGACGTGATCAACGGCTGCCGATGCCGGGCCATACTTGGTTTGCTGATCTGATTGGATGTAGCCCGCGTAGAATGTCCCGGTCACTGAGTCACTCACCACAATCAGATCACCGCGTTGAAATACAGCGGTGCCGGTGAGATCGACGATGGTGATCGTCAAGATACCGCGTACTTCCAACGTCTCTGCAGCACCGATGGAGGTGTCGTTTTTGACATTGTAGGTGACATTGTTGATGGTGCAGGATAACATCCCCATAGGCTATCTGCGACCCCCTGTTAGACCACGTGTCATTGGAGCGATAAATGGAATGGTCACTGCAGCCATCTGACGGCCATCGACATGGAGCTGCGCAATGATGGTGATAGGTTGATCTCCACCGCTACCGCCGCCACTGCTGCCCATTACAGAGGTCAGAGATGGCATAGTTGACCCACCTCCTGACAGGGCACTCATGGCATTCATACCGTTGGGGAAAATGCTAGCATGCTGTGGAATGAACATCGTTTCCGGGCCATTCTCACCAACCGTCGCGAGCTGGCCCACCGGATTGTCAATGACGCCCGATGCGAATCCGCTCATCGTGATGCCACCCATGCCACTCATAGCAGCCGCGACAGCCTTCAGCGCATCGCTTAGTTTACTAGTGCCCTCTATCAACTCATTGATGGCCTCTAAATCCTTCGCCAACCAATCAGCGATAGGCTTGAAGGCATTGGCTGCGTGCTCGCCGAGACGTTGCCATTCCGACCCTAGCGACTGTGATTGCGTTTCTGCTGCCCCGGTATACTGAATCATGCCCTCCATCATGTCCTGGTACGCCTGCTTGCCCGATAATGCGCCTGCTACCACCCGCTTTTGCGCCTCTGCTACTGAAACAGTTTTTCCTTCGGCAGTGGTCATTGCATCAGCAATCATCTGCCAGGCGGGGACACCTTCCTTGGCGATATTGTCGATATCGTCCTTCGTGACGACGGATTCACTCTGAACCTTATGCAGGCTCTCAATGACTGGCTCGATCTGACTTGCACTGCCACCCATTGCCGCTATAGCGTCGGCGACGCGCCCGATTTCCTTATTGGTGGTATCAGCATCCTTACCGAGCATCAACATACGCTGTGCGACATTATCAACAGCCTGTGCACCAAAGTCTTTGGCTGCAGCGGTATTTTGTAGTGCTTGCAGTTCCTGTTGCGCCTTTGTCGCGCTACCAGTGAGGTAGGTGAAGGCCATAGCGGTTGCATTGGCAGCATCGGTTGCCTTCGCGAGCGCTCCGAGCGCTTGGCCGACCATCTGAACCATCTGCGCGAACATCATTACCGCCATCATGCCATTCACACTCAGCAGATTGAATCCCCCGCCCGCATCTTCACTTGACTTTGCAGATGACTTCAGACTTTCCCCGGTGCTTTCCGAAGACTTAGACAGGCCAAGAAAGGAGGCAACTGCCATATCAGCATCCTGAGCGCTTTTCGATGAAGCGCTGCCCATTGCAGTGAGGCCACCCGCTGCAGCGCCGGTACTGGACGAGATAGTAGCAGTGGAAGCCTCGATAGCCTTGCTACTGGCAACGACTTCATCGGCACCTTTGGTAAAGCCGCTGGTATCAGCGATAAACTTCGCGGTTATTGTCTGGTCAGAATCAGCCATGCTCTTTATTCTTCTCTTCGTGGCAATTGCGATAATACTACAGACAGCGCATCGACCAGGCGCATCTGATCTCTCAGCTCACTCAGCTCTAAGTAAGCCATCCATCCAATGAGGTCATCGATTGATAGTCGCTCTAGCAGTTCGTCTATACGTTCGCAGTCAAACCGTTCTGCGAGCTGATAATAGCGGTAGAGTTCTGGATGGCTTGTAATTTTTTTTTGGCTTCAGCGGTCACGTCACTGTTAAGATCGCTAATCTCACGTACCATCGCAGCCAACCGCTCGATCACGGCTCCATCCTCGTCATCCATGAACATATCTCGATCTGCCGCTTGAAAAATTGGTTTGTGTGTCCCTGAGTGAAAGCAGCCGAGTCTTACCTGCTCAAACCACAGCCGCTTGGCAAATTCACCTGTTCCCTTGTGATGTTCTGTAACATCCGCGTTAAACGCGTAGTACTCACTGCGGCACGTACCGGAAAACGCGCAAAGCAGTACTTTCATGTTCCACTCAGGAACAGGTACAACGATCTCTTTGCGCTTATTCTTGCGCTGAAAGAGGTGAGCACGTGCCTCGACTTCACTAGTAAATTCGATTATTTCGTTTGTTTCATCGGTTATTTCAGATTTTGTAGTATCTTCCATGCATTCCCTCTACGACGTTAAGAAATAGACATCACGCACGCTGGTAAACGTGATTGCCTGTGTTTCGATGCCCTCGACTTTCACGTCATCTTTCGGACTTTCTATAATGCAGAAACACTGCCAGCGCACATTATTTGCCTTGTTCAGAAAAAGCTGGACGAGTACAAGCTTCCCTAGCACGCTAAAAATGCGGTTGTCATTGCGGTACGTCATTATTTTGCCTTTAGCATCCAGGGTCGTACCGGTGTTCTGTTGGTAGCCGCTAGGGGCCTGGAAGGTCGTCGTATCCTTGAGTTTTGCCTCAACAGTCACCTGATACTCATAGGTAGCATCAAGCTGCGTCGCGGTATAGTAGTTGCCAGCGGAGATCCTAGTAAAGGCGTTGGTGCCAGGAACGCGCGGTGTGTTAAACACGACCTTCCCGGTTGCCCACTGGAACACGTAATCCGTCACTGTCACCCAGGACGAGCTGCCATTCGGTGAGTTCTGAATCGTGAGCGTTTGTGTCCAGTCCCACGCGATATGCACCGACGCTTGATAATTTGTATGATCACCGCTATCGGTGCACGACTCAGGCGACGAAAGTGCGATGCTTGGCGTGCCCGTCGTCCAGACATCGCCGCCGACGACCGCGGCAATAGGATATGTCATCGCCTACACCTCACTAGTTCCAGACCAGCGGGCCAGTGCCTGTCAGGTCATACTCAGAGCCAACGACGCCTTTTTGCGCATTGGCTTTGTCCATAATCTTGTTCAAGATAGCTGTGCCACTCCAATAATGAGTGGCATCAATCCAAAAGTTATAGGTATCTGTAGCTCCGATGCCATTGTGCATCGCCGCCTGCGATGCATCACTGATATCGGTCGATCCATTGAATTTAAAGCTCCATTTCAGGATGCAGGTCACATGGGTCTCGTAGCTCCCTGATGCGCCAAATGATGTCGTGTTGGCAAGCTCCGCTTGAGGCCCACCGTCCCATTGCGTAATGTTGCCGATGACAGTACTGGCTTTCTTCACCTGGCCGCCAATTCCCGGTGTTGGATATGTGGGCATAGCTGCATACTCCTCTTACTCAAGTGCTTTCGGGAGACGACTTTGCATCTCCTGTTTTGCAAAGTCAGCGGCTGGCTTCAAGAACGGTTCCGCCGCCATCTTGCGTGTACCCTTCTCGACAAATGGCGCGTATTTCACTGCATTTGATAACTCAAAGCCATCCTCGGTCTGCGTGAGCGTATCGCCTTCCTTCAGTTTGCCGGGTTGATGCCACCTATCAACCTTCCCCCGCCACACCGGCGTGCTCTCGCGCATCACATCTTTTGCATCTGCCCCGATGCCTGCCATGATCTCTTTGGCCTGTTCAGGCACACGTTGCCGCAAGCTTGCTATCTTAGCCTCCCATTCGGCAAGACCTTCCCATTCGACCGATACACTGTCAGCCATCGCTACGCCTCCTTATTGCGTCAATGTGACTTGCCATAAGCTGGAGGTGAACACCTCCAGTACATGTGCCCGTACCCATATCCCATTGCGGTCCAGGTCAAAAAATTTGCCGCTCTTGGGTTTGATCTGCGAGAAATAGATATTCCCGGCACTTCCCAGCGTGATATGTTCCTGGATGGGTTTCACCAGCGCATCACGCACCGCGTAGAGCAATTGCTCTGCCGCCTGCGAATTGTCGAGGCTGGTCATCGACAATAGGTACCAGGACTGGTCATCTGTGATCTCGCCGCCAAACGCATAGTGCTGTGAGTCGTCATCACCACCGTAGATCTCCAGACATACCGAGCCATTTGCTACTCTGTCCGTCACATCTTTGATCTCGCCGAGTGCAACGAGACTGTAGGCCGGATTCCCGCCGATGGTAAGCGCTGTCATGTAGGTTTGTATGGCTTGAGCTACGGCGAGGGTATTTGGTGAACTGGCTAGCGGCATGTTACGTCCCCCTGACCTTGTCTACCACCAGTTCCATGTGATTGTCGGGAAATGGCTCAGGGTCATTGATCACACGATATTGTGCAAATGTGTCAGTTTTCGGGTCGGCGTTATGTAGATCCACCAGGAGATCCTGTTGCAGAATGGTCAGATTTGCCAGCGGATACATTGCATAACGCTGATAAGGCGCGGCACCGCCGTAGTATGCTGCTTCTTGTTGGCTCATATTGTCTTTTTGCATGGATACATTGGGATAGATCACGGTACCCGCTCGTAGCACTTTAACGACAATATCACTGCTCATGCGAACCTCCTCTGTATGCGAGAAGGTGCACGAACGATCGACGCGAATGGTACGGCTGAGAAATTGTCGAATTGGATACCGGTTGATCCTCCATTGGTCTGCCCTAAAATGGCGAATCCACCAGATGCTACGGCGGTATCCGTCACGCTCATATTCCATCCAGAGGGTTCTGCGGTTCCACTCTGCCATACTTTGCCAGTGATCTTCGAGGCGACGCACACCAACTGAGGCAATACTGACGACGCAAGGACCCCATACAGCACGCCTGTTGCGCTATCTGTCTGGACGCTCACTACTTGTAAGGTAGCGATCTGATGTCCTGATGGATCGTAGCCAGCAGAGGCAGACCTACCATTATTGTCAAGGGGAACCTGCCCAAGGCCCATTACGTCCTCCTCCTGTAGTTGCCTGAGTCGATTAAGTCTTCAGCTTGCATTTGAAATCTTGACTTCGTCACCTGTGCGTATTTGACTCGCCTTTTCCCCATCTGAACCTCATATGCCCCTTGACTACTCACGCTTTGAAGTTCGTCAGCCGCATAGAGCGCGGTTGCTTGCTGGATATCATCCGGTGGATAAGCAAATCCTGCCCTGTAGGTCGTGCGAAACAAACCTTCAGGCAAGACAAAACTACCGATGGGCAAGCGTAGATAGCCCGATGCTGTCTGGATACCGACCTGTGACGCACCCAGCGTTGAATATTGGCTATCGATGGGTAGCATGTGTTCCATCTTCAGAATTGGCGGCACGATGGGATAGCACTTCAAGAAAATGACCCTCACCAGTCCACTCGTATCGAAGTGTGGCGCGTGGGCCTGTGCGAGCTGCGCGGCCTGATTGAGCGCAAGCAATGACTCACTATATACATCACTGCTACCACTGCTACCTACGGTACTCACTTCTTGATAGCAGCCCTGGACGGCCTCGCCTGCACTATGGCTATAGAGTGTCCCCTGTGCGAGCGTAAGCGTACCAGGATAGACACCTGACCAGTTCGCGACCTGGACGCCGCCTGGCGTGAGAGCAATGATTTCCTGTGTGCCGCCAGAACCGATGATCACGGCCTGCTCTTGCCCATTATCGAAGCCGAGTGTGCTGGTGACCGGCAAAGATGTTCCACCGGCAGCAATGCCACCGACACCGACCGTAGTGCTACCGGCCTGGACTATTCTTTTTCGCGCATAATTATCGACTCTCCTACTAGCTCTTGCCATGAGCATATCCATCGTGCCCACAAGCGCCGACATCTGCGTGATTTGCGAGGCGAACGTGAACGCCTGCGGGTACAGACTAAATTGTCCTGGTGAGACGTATATCCGTGGCATCGCTACTCCTGGATCATCGATCTTGCTCGCTGTGCCTGCGTGAAACGTTCTTGCTCATCGGGTGTCGGTAAGCGATAGGCTTCTTGCGCCAATAAGGCATCAGCATCGTGCTTCAGCACCGCGTCAGGATAACCATCAAGGACTGCTATGTGATCCCTGACAGGATAGTGACGCCTGGACACCGATACACCATGTTCAGCTTCAAGCGTGATGATGGCGCTAGCATTCCGACAGATGAGCAAGATCGACATACGTTCCTACTTCCAGATGATCGTAGCGTCCACCGTCGCCACACCTACGGTAACACTGAGTCCGGTTGAGAATGCCACGTCATAGACCACGGTGAACGGCGGTATTGCCGCAGCAAAAAGCATCTTCCCGATAATCGGCGTGGTATTGGTGAGTGCGTCATCCAGTTCAATGGTGCTCGTTGAAGTTGGCGTATTCACGGCGACCGCATGTAATACCCCTGCACCGGTTTTTACCAACGTCGTGGCAGCAGTGGTCACGCGAGTATAGTTGTAGCCACCGATGGTCACAGTGCCTTGCACGCCCAACACAACCGGCTTGAAGATTGCCGCTGCTGCTGCCCACGCTTTTGATGCAGCGATGGTTGCCTGCGGGATCACAGCAGTTGTATTCCCCAGATACAGTGACAATGACCCGAAAGAGAACAGCCCGGATGGTGTGGTCGTGTTCAGTGAGGCATCCACTGTCCAGGGCGTGCCGGTCACTGCCGTAATCGCCTCGGCTGTCGTGCCAACCGCCACGCCCATGAATGCGAGTGCGTTGGAGGTGGAAGCAGCGAGGGCAGACGTGGAGGCCGTTGTCCCGGTCCCGGTTCCTAGTGACGATTGATCGGGTTGCGCCTTTGCCTGTGCGATCAGTCCACTGACCTCGTAGATCTCCACGCCCATAGAGGCCGCTGTGCCTGCATTGGTCACTGTGACCGTGTTCACACCACCCAGGATGTTGACCGCATAGAAGATGGCGGTCTCAAATGTCGTACTGTTTGGAGCCGTGATGGCTTGTGTGTACGTGTTGCCGAGGGCGTCGGCAACAGTCATCGCCGTACCGTTGCCACAAGCGGCCACGACAATAATGGAGTTCCCGGCAACGTTTGGCGCATTCGTGAAGGCTTGCGCGAGCGTTGCCACACTCCCAGTACTGGCGCTGCCTGCCTTCTGCACAATAGCAGGCGTATTGACTGCTAGCCCTGAATTGACCGACGAGATTGCAACTTTTCTTGCGGCATAGGCGAATGGCTGGCCTACCGCCGCAGTGCCTGCAACATTCTCGGATACAACATACTGGTTATTCGTTGCGTCCCATCCGTCAAACTCAATCGTGCGCCCGTTGCCATCAATTGGCTGAGATGCTGGTAATGCCATGATCGTCTCCCTTCCTTCTCCTGCTACTAGGCGCTGTAGACGCTGGATGCTTTGGACATGAAGCCAGGACCACGAACGGCCAGCACCTGGTCCCCAGTGAGTGCGACCTGTTGCGTCCTGGCATTGATGAGCGCCAATGGCACGGTCTGCATTTCATTCACCACCGGAACACACAAAATGTCCGGGTCACGTGGTAGCAAAAAGATGTCTTGCAGGTTGTGCGAGGAGCTGATGCGCGGAGTGGTCGCTGCGTCAGGGATCGCCACACTGGAGGCGGCGTTCACCGTGATGGCATTGAAGACGGAGGCCGTGTTATACGTTGAGGCCGCAGTAAGCACTGCACCGGTATCGGTGAAGGTCACACTGGCCGTAGGATCATCGGCAGCGTAGGTGGTCGCCGATACCACTGCATACAGTGTCTCGGTACCCGCTGCGCCATTGGCAGTGGTACGGTGGATGCGATAGAGCAGATTCTGCCGTGTGTTCCCGTTGGCATCAAGGATAGTTGGTGCGCTCCAGGTAAGGACGACGTGCTGGCCTAGAGTGATTGAAACCTGTGTAGTTTCCGCAGCCAATGTCAAGCCGTAGTCGGTCAGACACTCCACTGCATAGTAGTACGTGCCAGTAGCAATAACCCCGTCGCTACCTGTCGGCGAGGCAGCGGTCACAGTGCCCATCGTTCCCAGCGATGTCAAGAACGAACTTTCCAGGAACGGTACACCGCGATACGTTGAGACCTCCAGGCCACCATCGATATAGTTCTTGTTGTCGGTGATCTGACCGTTGAGCTGCCCCCGGTCGTCGCGGGGGTACAGGGTCATCTTCCCCATCCACCTCATGTCCTGGACGAACAATCTGCCACAAATCGAGAGCATTTCAGGAGAGAGCACGAAGGCGTAGTTAGAGCCAAGCGCCGAGCCTAAACTCCGTTTGTTTGCATCGATCAGGGCGTCAAAGAGCGCAAAGGACGGCGCTGCGTTGGCAATGGTCTTGTTGCCGACTGCCATCAAGAGATCGGTACCATCCCAGGCCGGGCGGTAGGTGTTCGCTGTCGCACCCAAGGAGCCATAGAAGTTTAAGGCTTCCTCGAACCACATAGCAGACTCACTGGCCGCCTGTAGTTCCAATTGCATCAGGTCACCGTTGACACGCGCAATCTGGATGCTGAACTTTGCCAGGTCCATGTTGGATTGCCAGTGCTTGATTGCGTAACTGATCTGCGTATAGTTGGACGAGGTGGCAGCAGACGAGCCAGTGCCTGACGTGGGCGGTGCTTCAACGACCATGCGCGTCGCAGGGTAGTTGGTTCTTTTATTGAATATGTAGGTCGGCGTATTCCATGTACGCCGTGGAAACAGTGTTCGGGTCGCGGTGAATTTGCGCGTTGCCTCGAATAGGGCCCGATCAATCACCGGCTGGTATAAGTACTGAGCACCGCTCGTTTGTGAGAGCGTCTCTTGTATCTGTCGTAGTGTAGCCACTGTTGTCACCTCTGGCGAGGATTGGCAACAAAAAGGCCAATCCGTCGAAAACTCATCGAACGAATTGGCCTAGTGGCTGTACAGCCTAGTAGCCTACGATCATTTCATTATAAGTATTATAGCCTATCTACGATACTTTAGTAGGTGTCTCCTGCCTTTGTTTTTCTAGCGCTTCCCACTTTTGCTCTAACTCTTCTCGCGAGTAGAAATGAGCAGCACCGCCGCGACATGACTTACACTTCACTTCTATTCCCCCAGGAACAATAGTAAAGGTGTGGCGATACCATACAGGGCATTCCATTCGATATCCCGGCGTGTTGCTCATGCTCTATACCTGCTCGTGTGCAGCGACAAACGAGCCGACATCCCGGCCCATTGCGTTCGCCTCTGTCTCAAGCAACCGATAGGCCAGAAATGGCGCAAGTTCGTGCAAGGCAACGGATGGATCGACGCCTTGCGGCCAGGGCACGCGACGATTCGACAGTGCTTTCCAGTTGGTAGGCTTCAGTGTCCCGGCCAAGTACTCACCTTCTTCGTACAACGATTCAGGAGTGAGTGTCGAAGTCTCTGTCATAGCGCTGGGGGCCTGTGTCTGGCGCTGTGACGCCTCTGATTGCTGCGTCTCCAGCGCAGCAATCTTCGCACGCAACTCATCCACCTCTTCCTGCATCGTCTTTGGTAGCACCACATTGTATCCTTTGGCCTTCAATGCCTCCAACATCTCTGCTTCAGTCATTTCTTCTTGTCCTTTCTGACGAGCTGACTCGCCGCTATCATCATCAGGGATTACCATCACCATATCAGTATCACCGTCCTGGTCCGGGTCCAGTGGAATACCAAACGACTCGTTGTAGCATCCTGCACAGTCCATGCCGCATGTTTGCGCACTGGCATCATGAGCAGCGGCAACACGCCTGGCGTGCTTCATTGCTAGTGCCCGGCCAGCCTCAGACAATTCTGATTCAACAAGTGCACGGAGCCTCGCAGACTCAGAGCCATGCATGGGTTTCAGGCACTCGTCGAGCACACCGGCCAGATGGTCATGCACCTTCTGATGCGCCTGTCTGTCAGGAGTCATGCCTTCAGTAAGGCCCTCAGCAAGCACTCTGAGATACATCGGTATCTCGTCCATGCGAGTCTCCTCTTTCTCGTGTCGCGTCGTGTGGAGTGCCTGGACAAGCACGGAATCCACCAGGGGAAATGCTTCTGTATACGGCTCCTGGCTCCCAGATTCATAGAGCACCTGCTGAATGCGCGCTGTATCCATAAGTCCCGGCCTGGTCGTCAAATCGATCCCTAGCAGCTCCGGTTCTACGCCCTCTTGCACGATGACCAGCGGCAGATCGTAGCTGCGATCATGCGCCAATTCCACACCCAGAACACGCATGCTCTCCGAGCGGAGATAGCCACCTTCAGCAAGCGCCAACATATCCCAGGCAGTTCTGGTATCAGCGAGATCCAGATCAGCCCAGAACTTGCTATTCTCTTGCCAGATCCGGGCAGCCCGCCCAACAAGTTCGGTGTTTGCGTTGCCGTTCGCTGCTTCGTGGCTCACAAAGCAAGTGATTGGCAAGTCATCTGCAGCCAACTTCTTGACCGCGCTCTCATAGATCCGGTCACAGGTGGCTTTGGGATAGATGCGACCATTGAGTGAGCGAGCGTTGTGCTCTAGCCAGCAGACGCGCAATGTGGCGATCTTCTTGAGTGGACGCCGTATCGTGCTGGCAATAGTAGCTGCAGCCTCTTGCTTCTCGCCACCATCTTTGGCTGTATCGGGCAATCCACCGGTCAGCCCTAGACGCTTAGCAATCGCCTTGATCTTAGAGCGCACAGCATCAGGATTATCAGCATGACCAGCGAGGCCCCAGGCGTCCCCAACGTCAGAGGCATCTTTTATGGGATATGAACCGTCAGGCCCGGCAAAGTTCTCAGGATGTTCTTTGTGGTAAGCATCGCGGGTTGCCTGAGTCCACTTTACCTCATAGAGCACTTGTTCTTGTGTCGCTGCTGTAGTCACTCTTTGTCACCTCCTGCATAAGGATACTGGACAGGCAAAGTATCAGGATCGACGCCGTGCAATTTGCAAGATTCCGCATATGACATACCAATCGCAGCCTCAATCCGACGTTGCAATTCGCTATCTGAGAGTGCTAGAGCCTCTTGAATGCTCATGATATGGGTATGCTGGTCGCTAAGAGATATATAGAGTTCCCTGTCTTCATCAGTAGCCCCTGGTGTCGGTATCCAACCAGCCCAACCCAAGCTCCCGTGCTTTGGTGACGATGCAAGTGGGTGAGTGTGGAAACGGCTCTTTTCGCACATGATCATGAAAGGTCTGACCGCCATTGCAAAACGGGCAGAGAAAATTATCATAGGACGCATCCTCATCAAAGAATACTGAATCCCGTTCTGCTACTTGCCGCGCAATCTCCCATAGCACCTCTATATTAGACGGGAAGATTGATGAACCTGCCGGGATAACCACCAGCTCTCTATCTGGATAGTATTCATGCGTTATCACGGGATGCCATTGACCATCTTTGTCGATGATGCCACCTGTTGCATACTTATTCTCGCTCACGTGGCACCTCCTGTATCAGTCGTGCTAACATCGACTTCTCTTGTTGCAACCAGGAGAGCAGAGAAAGGGCTTGCTTCAGGTCGAGATACATTGAGCTTGATTCACAGTCTCCATGTCCACCGTGAATATAGACAACTTTGCTGCCATCGCACGCACCATAATCTTCCTGCAATTCGACACCAGCGTGATAGCTATGATGAGAGTCGCGATCATCCAGATTGCCATCATGCTTTGCCTTCGGCTCGTGCAACTTTTCCATTGCAAACTTTAGTAAATCAGCGGCACGATCCATCATCTGAAGTTGAAGCAGCGCAGGTAGTTCTTCACCACGTTGATATCGCGGCTCTTCATCGGCTCGGCACATCATTAACGCATAATCGTACCCGCGAGCAGCAATGGTTGATGAGTCCATGCTGGACACTCCGAGTTGCGCCATAAAGCTCACCAATACCGCTAAATTATTGCCCATGCGAGCCACCTCGCCAGATTGTTCACTCATTGCTCCACCTCAACAGCCGTGATATCAACTTCAGGATCAACGCTCTCCACTGTACGCACCACCACATCGTTATCCTTCACAAGAAGATGCCCGGATGCATCAGACTCATGATAGGTGATCTTTGCCGTATTGATAGCTTCAGCATCAAGCGTGATCACGATTCTGAAGACGTTCGGGATAGACTCGCCAGTTTCAGCGTCCACGATAGAAACACCTACACCAACAACTGCTTTGTCTTTCTCGGGGTGGCTTTGAATACGCACACAACGGTTGTACACCGTCTCAGTTGCATGACCAGGACAGACATAGTATCTTGATTGGCCCAGATTATTGAGTGTCTGTGCAACCTTGCGTGCGTATGGCCCAGTTATACCACTACAGATCGGGCACGTAATGTTATTGCTCATGACTCACCATCATCTTTCCTGACCACTTCGATACTGTGCCTACATGAAGGATGTGCAGGCCACGACACGCCCAACTGCAAATATTCATTAATACCGTAGTCATGACCCGCATAGTCTGCACAGGCATCAGAGCTACTATAGCTCGGCACAACCTTGATTCTGACCTGATCAGTTGAGATTGTCGCAGGCTTATTCGGATCTGTCGCTGCATCTATGATATCCTCTATCGCTGTCATACTACCATCGTTGGCACCAGTTCCCCATGCCACATTGGCGATCTGCGGCGATTTGTAGGCGCTGTAGCGATCAATCCAGCCGCCGACCTGCTCAGCCACCTTCGCATCAGCGGTCAACCCACTCAGGAAATTCGAGAGCATTTCTTGCATCGTTGAAGTGATCGACGCTACCTGCTCACGGCCCCATGAGAGGACATCGCCAACTTTCGAGAACAACCCTTCCTCAGTAGGACTCTGGGCCAACCCAACAGCGACCATATCGCGCTCGTAGGCGAAATGCTGTGCTGCTACGTTGACCTCTGCCAGCTTTTGTGCTAGCTCTGCCTGCTCCTGGTCACTGAAGGTGTAGGCACTGGCAGCCGTAGCCGTCGTAGGCGATAGCGATGCACCACGCTCTTTCATCGTCGAGAACAGCGATGTTATCCAGGATGTTAGCTCTGCTTTGCCTTGATCGGCTGTACTTTCACCGGTAACGCTGTCTCGGCCGAGAGATTCTTGTGTCGGATATAGCGGTTCGTTGCCCTGACCCTGGTGCGTCTCTTGTTCTTCATGATTCTCCTTTGTCGGTGGCAATGAGTCACCGCCTAATTTGAAGAAATGCCGCGTATCCCCGACAGCGAGACAAAGGGTATCGAAATGCAAGGGAACATTCGAGATATCCTCAACTGGCATGGGCGCATCGCTATCGATGTAGGCTAGTGTGATATGTGGATTATAGGTAAACGTTGAAGCAGGTTCATAGCCCATTGACGTGAGCACATCGAGTAGCTCGTCGTGAAACGATTGAAGCCCTTCCATATCCACGCTCGCATACACAGGCGTCACATCCTGCCCGTCAGTGATGAAGCGCCCGATGCCAGAGACACGGCCACTCAATGGCTGCATTGTTCTCGCAAAGAGGTCAATAGTTCCCACTAAATGGTCAATATTCCCCATGAAATCGGTCGTATCTCCCAGATAGGCCAGGGTGATATGCATGTCTTCTGGTGGTTCACCGCCAGGGATAGTGAGCTGCTGTGATGTCTTTGGATCAAGGGTGAAGGCGACCATCATGCCAGTATGTTGTTGCACGACGGCAGGACGATCTGATGCGCTCTCTTGTGACCCCTCTCCTTCACCGTCATCTTGCTTTGCCTTCTTTGCTGGCGTCGCATTTGATGTATCGCTTTGTTGTCCTTTTTGCGACAACGCGGCTTCCGGGTTCTCTTTGGCCTGCTTCGCTTTGGTCTGTGCCAGGTCAGCATTGGCTTTGGCCTGGTCGAGGGTTACTTGCGCCGTTTGCTTCTGCTCATTTTCGAGATCCTTCAATCTAGGCACCGGAATTACTTCGCGGGTCACGACAATCACCGGCACCTGACCAATACCATCAGGATAGGCGTCTTTGCCTTCTTCCTGGCGCACTTCATCAATAAGCCGTGTCCCATTGCGCACCTGCATATCAGCAACCTTTGCAAGATCTGTTTCTGAGCGGAGGTCTGCGTAGCGTGTCGAAACATAGTAGTCTTCACCAAAGAAGGGGTGAATCAGCCGATAATTAAACTTCTCGAAAAAGCGGCGGCGGCGCGGATCACATGCGATGTACTGCAAGATCTTGCGCTGGCTATCGCTCATATCGGTAAGTCTATTGCCCGTCTCGGAAATACAGGCGATAGATGGAGGCACGTGGAAGTTAGCGAGGACGATAGATTGTTGTCGATCTAGCCCTTTGTCAAAGTCGATATCAATACTGCCTTTACCCATCGGTTTGAGCGTCGCGCCTCCCCACGCCACAAACGGCGTCTGTGCATTCTTTTCACCGGTATAGTTGGCTTTGAACCAGGTCAGAAAGCGATCAGCTTCGTCTTGATCGCTGATCCCCTCAACGCTAAAGGGAAACTTTGCCCCTTTTTGGAAGAAGGTTGTCGTCCAATTGACCATTTTTTTGTCGAGGAGGATCGCGTCCTGGATACCCTCTAACGGCGAGAATGGATCAACCTTAGCGCGTTTATGGGGATTCCACCATCTGACAATGGTTTTCGGGTCCAGCACATTGACCACGCTGGTTGAAGTCAATTGCTGCTTGTACCGCGTGACACGGCCATATTTGTCATGCTCCGTGTCCATCGTTAAGCAATCGATAGGAAAGAGTTGGTAGGGCTTCCCCTGCTTCATCGTAAATTCTGTGAAGCACTCACCGAAGATGTCTTCGTCGGTGAGCTGGTCATAGACATACTGATCAAAATCCCAATCCTCATTGATCCGACGCAGGAATGCCTCGATATCATCGCGTTGGCGTTCATCGGGTTTGTCTACGCGAGGCTCAATGGTGTATCCCCCAGAGGTAATGTAGAGGGCGATGGTGTCTATACAATTCGATGCCCACGGATTGGCGAGGAAGATGGAGAGCAGCGTTTCTTTGCGCTCCCGTGGCGTCATCCCCATCCAGTTTTGCGGTGCGACGTTGTAGCCGAATGCGCGGCCTTCATCCCAGGCCAACGACACTGCTTGCGGATTCTTCGATGACGCAGCCTCTGTCATGATGTGGCTATCGAAGATCAACGATGAGCGTCCTCGCGCCTCCTCTGCCTGTTTGAGTACTGCAATCTCCTGCACAGGAGGCACAGCGACAAGCTGCGTAGAGCCACCATAGAGCAGCCAATCAAGCCATCTCGGCATACGCATTGTTATGTGCCTCCTTTCTTTACGTCATCAATAAAATAGGTGAGCGGCGTGGATTTGCACCACGCATGATGGATGGTCTCGGATGTCTATCTACCCAAAGGGCATATCCCGTGATAGCCTATCCTAGCGTCTACTCTTCCGCCACGCTCACATGATTATTCGTTTCTCGCAATGGCTGCATTGGCAAACATTACAGCCTCTTCCAGGTTTGTCAGCGCTAATGATTGCTCTCGTGATAGTGGTGTCAGATCTATGATGAGCAAGGCTAGCTCTTTCGCCTTGTTCCGTAGTTGCTCATAGCGCTGTGGTTGATTTCCCTTGGGCGCGTGATAGGTAAAGTTTTGCTCAATCCGCTCAAGAAGCATCTGCCTCATTTCTTCTGCTGTTGGCTGCAAATTAACACCCTTCCTTAGTAGTAGTCTATCTGTCCAGCTAACTCCTCCCAGCTCGTGAGAGGTATCGCCTCTTTGTTCTCTTCGACTGCGAGCAGGACACCACCGCCGCCTTGTCTTGGTGTTGATGCCGCGAAATACGCTAAAGCCAGTGAGATGACCGCATCATCATGTGCACCCTTTGGTGCTGAGTAGGTCAACATTCTGCTTGGCGTCAACTGATATTCAAATTGCCGTAACTCATTGAGCATCACCGGAATATCTGGAAACCCGATGTCACGATGCTGAATACCAAGTTGCAATTGTTCTACCAATGCCTTTTTACTGGCATTGGTAAAGAGATACCCCTCTACCGAAAAATGTCGCCCGCGCTTCAGTTTCTTCAGTTGCTCCAGGAGCGGATCGCCCACGCCGGTCATGTCAATCAAGACAAATGCGTGAAACTTATCGGCGACCGATGCAACCATTTCAAGCTGTACGGTATAGTCGATCTGATTAATACGTTGCCAGTACACCACCTGCCTGGTATGGCAGTCGATCACCGTCACGACACTGTAGTCCTGGTACTTCGCTGGATCAAAGCCTAGAACATACGCATGGCCTGCTACCCGCTCGTAGTTCGGATCAAGTTTCCCCTTGATACAGGCATCGATCCCCTTAAAAACGCCCGCGCCCTCTTCCAGGAATCGTGCATCATATTCCTGATCAAACGCGTCATCTGGCAGCTCCTTCTTTGCCGCTTCGATCTCTGCCTTCGGAATATACGGGTTGTCCGATGTCCTGGCATGGAAGCTAGCCCAATCGGGATATTCCGGGTCATCGCCGCGAGCAAAGAGTTGAAAGAAGAGATTGCGACCCTTTGGGGTCCCAATGATCAGTGCATAGCCATTGGTATCTGAGAGCGCGGCCCGGATTGCATCGGTCCAGATTGCCGGATCTCTGAGTGCATCCCCAGCCTCATCGATCACCAAGAAATGATAGCCTTCGCCGCGTATTGAGTCGTAGTTCTCCGCGCTGAAGAACTGAATGACCGAGCCATTCGCGAACTCAAGGCGCAGATCGCTGTCAGACTTGCGAACAATGATCTTCTTGCCAGACTTGGCAAACGCCCGACGAATGAAGCGGTAGGCAATCTTGCCTTGCTTAAACCAGGGAGCCACCCATGCGCAATTGGCATGCTTGTGATCGAGGGCAAACTTGACGATCTCATTACAGGCCATCAAGGTCTTGCCGAACCGTCTGCCGCACGCCACCACGCGAAAGCGGATCTTGCTCTTATGGATGCGCCGCTGTCCTCGATGCGGACTATAGAGCGTTATTTTCGGTTTTGAAGGTGCACTGTCTGGCAAGGCACTTATGCCTCGCCTTCTTCCTCATCCAGGGAGCCGCCGCCCCATTCGGTTACATACTCAACTTCTATAGGGCCGTCATCTTTCCCTGTCAGTTCCACTTTGTCTTTATACTTCTTCGGCATATTGGCTTTGAGCAGCGTGATAAGCAGTGAATCGCTGTATTTGCGCTCAACAAGCGGCTTGCCGTGTTTCATCATTGGCTCATCATGCTTGTCGAGCTTCGGTTTCCCCTCATCATCCAGCATCGGGATCTCTTCATACACCATGCGCCCCATACTCACTACGAAGGATTCAACGCCTTTGACTGCTCGATCATACGCTGCAAACTCTAACGTGTCGCGGGCATCCTCCGCAGCATCTGGCAACTGAGCTTTGAATACTTCGTCATGATCACGCCACTCATAGAATGTTGAGCGATGAATACCAGCGACCTTACAGGAATACTTGATATTCCCCGATTCCCGATACTCCTTGAGAAAACGCGCCTGTTTCCGTTCCCGCTGCTCAGGTGTCAGAGGCCCACTTATGCGCGTTGTACGTGTCGGAATGCCGGAATTCTGCTCATCGCTCATTGACTCGTCCTGATGTACTCGAATGCGCGCTACCCTGGTGGGGAGCATCGTTATCAATGAAATAACGTTGATAACCTACAGTTATGATAACATCTGTTAGCTAGTTATACAAGAGCGGTGGTCCTGGCTAACAATGAGGCAGTGATAGAGGCAATTTGGACAGTGTTTAATCTGGGTCTCGAAGAAGTACACAGCGGGAGTTGAACCCGTCGCTAGCATTGTTGCCCGGTGCAACCTGTGTACACATGGTGGCTATTGGATGACTTCACTCATTGTCGTGTTCCCTGCTCTCTAATAACGCCTTGACTGCTTCCCAGAGCGCATCGATTAGCTCTGGTTGCTCTGGCCCCTCATTGTACTTGGCGTGGACTCGCCAGGCGTCGCGTAGCTCTGAACGCTCAACGTGCCACCAGCCAACGTGAAAATGTTCATCGATAAAATGGATGAGATCGCCGATGGTACGATAACTATGCGCAGGATCACCTTGCTTCAATGTCCATTCGATGTATGCCACACGCTGAGCAGGAGTAAGTTGCTCAAACTGTTCCTGAGTGATTTGCTGTTTCATAAATGCCCTTCCTCGTCTCGTTTGAATGGAGGATCGATCCAGCGAATGGTCAGTTGTCTCTGTACATCTGCGATAGAGGCAAACCCAACTCTCCATTCTGATTGATCAGGTGAGTCTGGTTGCTCAGCGAGGCAAAATCCGCTAGACATCTCAACCCCGTACCCACAGACAGTATTCTCTGCATTGAGCACTTCAAATCTGCGAGGTGCAGATGCATCTGGAAAATTGCTATAATCGAAAACTCTCTCGCTCATACAATGCCTCCTTGTTGCCCACAGAATGCCCTGGAAATGCACCGTTCACTTAATCAAATAAGGTCACCTCAGTCACCGTGGCCGACTTTGAGAGATAGCGTAGATCCTCTCTCTGCTCCAGGTCCGCTATCGTCTGTTCGTAGACCTCTTTGTCGTCGCCGCTATAGGCACATCGTATCCTCTTGGCATTCTTCAGGCGATAGTGCACCTGGTAGACGGTATAGCCGCCCAAATCGTGATCTATCATAGCTATTCTCCCTTTCCCATTGTCTCCATATGATCGAAGAAGGTCTCTCCATCCTCGCGTCTATACACTGGTTTAAGTTCTACTATTCCCAGTGAATCAATGATCAGCCCACTGACAACGTAGACCTTCACCACAGTTTCTATAGGACTGACCCTGTCTTCTACGACTCCCACAACATGATAGTCATCAGGGAGAAGGAGAGCGTGGGATACGTCACGTAGGCTCGGACTTCCTATTTTCTCCCACAATTTCCTATCTATCTGAATCACTCCTTTGTTCATCATTGCTCTCTTTCTTTCTACACCGATACCGGCGCAACACCAATAACACACTCCTCGATATCGCCTCGATGATACATCAATCGATCTCGAAATCTCGCCGTCTTGATGTGGTATTTCTTCATTTTCACCATTTTTGATACATAGCCGACATGTACTTTTTTTCCACGGTTCACCGTTAATATCTGAGCTGCCTCGTGGGCAGTGCAATAGTCTTTGATGTTCTCCGCCTTCTTCATTTGTCCGTTGTCTCCTGTGCATAGCTTCCTGACAGTATAGCGGATGGCAGTGGTTGCAGCAAGCTAGCTCAGTGGAACCTCAAAACGTGGTTCGGCGGAACCTTGACAACGTGGTTCGGCGAAGCTAAAATGAGGCAGTGAGTTATGGATAAGTAGCGTTATCCATAACTCAAAAAAAGCTCATCTTTAGGAGATTGCATGCGCAATGACATCATTCCGTCGCCCTCTCTGACCCTTCTCCCAGTCAATACGCCGGGGTCCGACATGACGGCGGTTCGTTCTTGGCTTCGATCCAAGAACAGCCCTCACACAAAAAAAGCTTATGTTCAGGATATCACCGTTTTCTATCAGCAGGTCGGTAAGTCTATAGGTGAGGTCACGCTCCCAGACTTACAAGATTATGATGAGTGGATACGTTGCGCATATAGCAGTGTGGACACGCAACGACGTATGCTCTATGTCATCAAATCGTTGCTAACTTTTGCTCAGAAGCAAGGCTATATCCCTTTCAATGTGGGATCTGGCCTCACACCGCCGAAGGCAAAAGACACGTTGGCAGAGCGCATTCTTACGCCTGCCCAGATTCAACACATCATCTATGAAGCAAAGAAGAGTGGTAGCCAGCGTAACTATGTCTTAATCCTACTACTCTATGCCAGCGGCATTCGTTGTGAGGAATTATGCAACCTCCAATGGAAAGACGCACGTGAGCAAGGAGACACAGGACAAATTACCGTCTTCGGGAAAGAACGTGAAACCCGCGCTGTGCTCTTGCACCAGAAAGCCTGGAAAGCATTGCAGACCATCAAGCCCGACCAAGACAATCCAGAGGCGTACATCTTTGCAACCAGACAGCTCTCTTATCACAACGGCGTATCATCCTATCGCATGACTGAAGCCCGCGTTTGGCAGATCGTTTCTCGCATCGCCCGCGTAGCTGGAATAAAAGCCTCGCCTCACTTCTTTCGACATGCCCACGCAACTCATACAATGGGCAAAGCTTCACAGCGAGTCATTCAAGAAACGATGGGGTGGAAGAGCCCAATGGTGATGATGCGTTACCAACATGTAATGCCATCTGAATCCAGCAGCTTTGCCTTAGATCTGTAATTTCGGTTAATACTCAAGGGACAAGATACGATGAGAGAAATAGAAATAGGCGATATTGCATGGTCCATTGCAGACAGATGCCAAAATGAAGATGACGTAAAAGTCATCCTGGCTCTCCTCGCCGAGGTAGATTACCAAACGTTGATGGACAAGATAGAGTATGAGCGAAATCAATGGAAATGTGGACTGTGCCGTGAATTTAAGGATGTAAGGACATTTACCTATGTCATGAACAAGCCGCGAGGATCTCGAATATGCCCTGAATGCTTGACAGACAAGGCCATCTTTTGTGAGTGAGTTGAGAGAAGCAATGGCAGCAACGATCTGGCCCGCTGATTTGCCACATTGGCCGGGCATCATGGCCGAATTACAGCAACGAAATATTCCTGTTAAATCCATTGGCTATGTCGTAGTTGAGCCAAAGCCAGCGTTCATCAGAGAGAACACCACGCTAGGCACTACAGGCTACGTCAGGAACGACTGTGAGGTCAGGGTGGTACCGTACTTAGGGAAAGCGGTGATTTTCACGCTAGGACCGCTGATCTATGTTGGCGACGTACACAAAGAGGAGCTGCGATGAGCGACACAGACACGACGATAATCCTCACTATCCCCGTCCCGAAGTACTTCGATGCAATGGAGGTCGAGTTCGCGATGACCTGGGTCATGCGTCAACTCCAAGCATCTCCGTCGCCACGAGAAGAGCTTGGTGGGCAACGAGCCTACCACGTGCTGCAGACCATCCATAAACACTATATGGATGCCATCGGACATCCTGAGTGGACGAAGCCAGAACGCCCTGGGTAACACATTGTTAACATTGCAATAACATTGTTTACACCACAAACACCAAGTACACCATCGTTACCCCAAACCACAGCATACCCACAATGATCACCGCCACAAAGCAGCTCGCAGCATCCAGCATATCGCCACAAAACATCGCCACACATGCTATAATGCAAGGCATAACAACCACGATGAACAGCGACGTTTCTAAGCACGAAAAGACCCCTGAGTGATTCCTATAGCCTCTGCAATATCCAATTATCATTGCCAGGATCGCTATGGCGACGGCGACTCCCCCGAATGCATAGAGCACGTAGATATCGAGGGAACACCGAGCGAAGACTTATGGTTTCCAGTGCCGCATCGTTTCCCCTGCACGCTTATCGTACTGCATGCCAATATCTGTTGCTTTGATGCCAGGAAAACGCGCCTCATAGTCTTTGTTGAGTAGTTCAGCCTCGTCAATGGTGGCTTGCTGAAATTCCTCAGTTGTGAAGATTCCCTTCTCAACAAGCAACCTGAGCAGCGCGGTATTCTCCACTCGCAGTAAGATTGTCACTTCCCGGTGATCTTTCACAGCCTTACATTCAGGATCGCTGTCTGATCGCGTTCCGAGCTGCCACCCGGCAAATACCGCTCTCCATTTAGTAAGTTTGTTCAATGCGTCATAACAACGCTGCTTTAAATCATGAGATGACATAGAAGTCCTTTCAAATAGTTTGTATCATTCTAGCATAGTTCTGCTTTCGATGAACTCTTGTTCCTTCTTCCAATTCTCCCTCATCTCTTCTATACTTCTTGATTGGATTATATCTCTAGCATTGTACTACACAAAGAATGATTATCATTATCAGAGAGGATTCATCGATGTATCAACCACCACAGAAGACACCGCAGCAAAAGAGGCGCGATGGCCTCATTGTCATCAGCATTATCATTGGCGTTGTCGTGTTAGCCTTGATCTTACCAATGTTCAACACCAAGAACCCGGAGAGCAGCACTGTAGACATCGCCACAACGACGAACCCTACCTACAGCAATACCGCTACTGGTGCTGGTTCCTCAACACAGGCCAGGTTCTACGAGAGCACTGCCACACCGATTAAGGGGACCAACGGGAATCCCTGGGGCTATGACTTCGACAACACCGGCAATCTGATCTATGACCCAGATCCTAGCTTCTGCAATGAGCAGTACTTCAAGTGCGTCGCTGGTTTCTGGGATGACACCAGGGGCTTTGTCGTGCAATGCAATGACGGCCTCTACAGCCATCTAGGAGGCGTCAATGTTGGCAATGGGGGAGCGTGTCCAGACGATGGAGGTGAGGGCCGCACGCTGTACTGGCATTGATGAGCAAAAACGTAGCCCTGTCCAGGGGGTCCTGCAGGGCTATAGCGACTTGCAGTATGAAAACTCACGCAATTATTGTACACAACCACAGGCAAGTCACGATCATCATAGCACAAACAACAACCCCTGGACATTCCGGGTGCATATCATCACCAATGTATCCAGGGGCTGCTGCTCTTATGTCTTCAGGTAGACCTTGCGATCCTACCACAAAAGTATAACACACCCTGCAGGTACAGCGCAATCCAGTGAGGTCAGAGTTATTAGGGAGATCAAGGTCTTTTTTATTGTGCAGAGACGTTGAGGGCATGCTGTGCGCGGCAAGGCTCGTACAGAAAAACACACAGCATGCATCGTAGAAAGGTCATGATCAGTATAACATATCGTCGGCCAACACACGCAAACAGGCGCTGCTAGTGCGATCAGTAGCAGCGCCTGTTCGGAATCCTAGAGTTTGCCCATGTCGTTCCCGTGATATCTCCATCTCACTGAGATCATACCATGTGGATATGGAGAGATCAAGGTCTTTTTTATTGTGGCGTTGCCCACTCGTCATAGTGAGTAGAGATCTTACAGCTTAGTGAAGGATGTCCATCATCCTTTGCAATTCTTCAAGGATGACCTCGCTAGGCAGCTCATTCCTGGGAGGATATTTCTCAGTATCATAGAGCACATGCACACCATATCGTCTCAGCAGACGCAGACTTCGCGGGAATGCTGGATGTGCAGCCAGTTTACCCCCGCGCACCACGGGAATAGCGAGGATAGGCAACTGCAACCCGGTGAATTCACAAAGCAAGCCAAGTGCAAGTGTATCACTGATGCCCATCGCCCATTTATTGATTGTGTTAAAAGTGGCGGGATAGACCAGCAGGGCATCAGCGGGAGGGAGTACATCAGGATCTTCCGGACGCTTATACTCGCTACGTACCGGATGGCCTGTCAATTGCACAAGGCGCTCCTGGTCTACAAACCTGGTGGCATAGGGTGTTAGGATGACGCATACATCCCATTTGGCGGATTGGAGCAGAGGTACAAGCTCATAGAGTTGCTGTGCATTTGGTGTGCCGCAGCTTATGACATAGACAACTCGTTTCACTTCTGTACACTCATCAACGCGTCTTTGAGATCCTTCATGTGACCATTTCTTCCCAGTTTCGTCACCCTGAGTCTATCGTGCATTGCCTGCACCCGGCTAATATGTCGCTGAGAACCGTAGCCTTGCGCCAATTCAACACCCTGGACAGCCAATGCTATTCCTTTTGCGAGATCCCCGCTGTAAGTATGAGCCTGCGCCTTAATGATCATGTACGAACCCATTTCACGCATGGGGCGAAATGGCTTGAGTTTGTCTGTCTGAGGATAGATCTCCAGGGCTTTCTCTGGTTGCCAGAGCATAGTATAGCCCTGTGCTCGCTCTTGAAGCACTTCTACCAGATTGAACTGATTGTATTGTGTGTCTATCGTTTCTTTGGTGTCGGTGGCGATAGCTTCAGCATTGTCTATTGCTTTTAAAAATAGATCCTCCCGCCCATAGACGGAGTGTGCCCTTGCAAGAATCTGCCAACGGATCCCCTGAACGTGTTCGCTCGCAGTATCGACAATGGGCCGGATGGCATCAAGCACCTTGATAGCTGTCTCGTAGCGTCCTCGCTTCCGCAAGATATCAGCCCGATGAATGTGTGCCAACGAGATGATATTCGGATCTCGTACCTCTTCACCTAAATCGAGCATCTCCTGAAAATGCCCCATTGCGTCGGTATAGCGAAGTTGGTCAAAAGCGATCTTTCCTAGCATCTCATGAGCATATGCAAGGACTTTTTGTGCAGGTCTCATGAACTGACCATGATGTCTTGTAAGCGCGTCCTCCAGCCTGGCAGTTAAGTCTGCTAGATTCTCGACAATAGCAACGTTTTTCCCATCAGCCAGCCAGAGCAGCCAGGACAGTTTAACAGTTGCGAGCGACGGCTCTAATAAGGTCTGGAGAAGAATATCATCAGCATCAGAAGGGTGCTCAGCAAAGGCTTGCCGTTGTGGCATCCCTTTACCGATAGCATCTAGCCTCTCAGGTGGGATTCCTAAGATATCGGCAAGGCGATTGATCTGCTCTTGTTTATCCAGTTTCCGCTTTCCTCGCTCTATCTGGGACACATATTCTCGTGTATGACCCCATTTCTCTGCAAGCTTCCCTTGCGACAAGCCTCGTTGCTCTCGGAAAGACTTTATCAGTTTTCCGAATGCATTGTTATCCAGTTCTACCATATCTACCTTCTTATTTCACTGGTTGCTTATTAACACTCTGTTCCTCTTTTAGGAACACTTTGTTCCTTGATGATATCACTTTTACGCTCTACACTTCAAGTAGATCTTGTTGTTTTGCAAACACTGCAACAAGGGTGTAGATGTTGATAGAGCTTCGACCCTCCATCACGACGTACACCGTCCCGAACCTCGCGCAGCCGAGCACAGTGCTGACTCTATGCCGTTTGTCTGCCTCGGCTGCGCACCTTTAGAAATCATCGTTTATTTCCCAGATACTGAAGGGGTACCGGCCAATCATGATTACAGAGACCATTACCAATGTCAGCGAGGTTGCAGCGCTCCGGGTCAGCATTGCTCTTGAATGTGAGGCACTGGAAAGAGCAATGAACGGCTCGGCAACCGTCGCAAGCCATGCCAGTATTGAGCGGCGCTATAAGCATATTGACCACTGTACCGGTCAACTTAGTAACCTCATCGGTGAACAGCAAGCAAAAGAGGTGACCGTGAATATTTATGAGAGCATTGTGAGGTAAGGATGAAACGTGAAAGTGCAACTGTGCACTATTGTGAATGCTGCGGCAGAGAGTCAAAGCCCAACAATCAAGTAACCGGCGATCAACGAGGCTTTTACTGCAAAATTTGCCGGAATAGTAACACACGTGGGAAGTATTACTATCACACTGATGGAAGTGCGAGGGGGAAGCCATGATGGAAGAGCCAGTACAACCACCACCGATGAAGATCTTCATTGCAGCAGCGATCATTCCAGAGGCCGAGGTATTCCTGGTACATCATGGATGTATCGTTGAAGCTCGTATTGAAGGCGAAGGATTCCGCACAACCGTTACACTGCCAGCGGGAACCACGAGGGAACGAATCGCCAAAGTTGCCAGTGAGCGATGGTGCGTTACGCTCCCTGACGGTGCCGCATTCAGGCAAATCTACGACCCGGGCCGTGGCACCAGCGCCCTCGCCCTCCATATCACCACGGAGGAGGGCACTGATGAGCCAGCAGCAACAGAGTAACACCGAACAATCACAGCCTGTTCACCTGGTGGTCGCCGACGACCTGATCATCTATGAGGGCGAGGAATGGGCCAGCGCTTTCAAAGAGGCAGCGCTCAAACCCGAATATGGTGAGATCGTCCATGTATGCGATGGAGAGCCTGGAGCGCGATGGAGTGCGCCGTTATCGCGGGGTGCACTGAGAGGAAGAGCGAGGATCAGTTGCGACGACTGCCCTGGGTGGAAAGCCCAGGGGTGCTGCATGCGGTAGCTTCACAGAATGCACAGAATGCACAGAGGCCGCTACGAGTTGATCGTAGCGGCCTCTGTTGTGAAAATTTGAGCAACGTTCCACAATTCAATGCGCTCATTATGGAGCATTGCGAGTCCACGTCAAGGCGTCAGATTGAGCCACCACCACACGACGCAGAGCACAACGAACACAAAGGCCACCCAGGCCAGAAACGCCACTACAAAGGCTGCTATGACGGCATAGCGCTTCACTGTCTTCATTGTGTCCCCTCGACGACAACATAGCCCGCCAGATCGATGATATTGAGAGCCTGTAGAGCAGCTATTGCGACCATACGCGGAGCGATACGGATGACACTACAGTGATACTGCGGCATCATGCACAGCTCAAAATGCATCTGAGTGAGATCATCGAGTGTCCTGAGTCGCTCGACGATGCGCCAGGCCAGGGACATGTTACAGGAGTAGTCAGGCACCGTGCGACTATGATGCCTGGTGACCGTATGGCGAATGATGGCTCCGCACTCATCACATTGCCAGTAAGCCGTACCGGTACCATGTCCTGCGTGGGTACTAGCGCAGGCATAGTGATATTCGAGGCTGAAAACTTATCCATATATTGGCAATTTGGGCCAACTCATGCTTCACAAGCGTATCGGCACTTTATGGTTCACAGACCAATTTGCGTCGTGACTGTTGTACAAAAGCGGTCCTGGCCTGGTCTCTGCCGCGCATGAGATAAAACTGTTGTCAAGATCAGTAGGCGCGTCCTGATGTGCCTGTTCGCGTCTTTGGTAGAGAGATCTGCTGCCACAATATCCCTCACGAAGCAATTTGAGTCGATGTGTACAGCGCCCTTTGGAAGCGCCTGCGAACTGCGCTTGGCATCAAACAGGCTCAAATCTATGAGCCATCTGATGACATGTGCTGCATATATTGGCTGCAAAAAGCAGAGGCAGGAGCACTGCAAACCTCAAAAAGGCCATGAAATGATTTACTGCCATGATATGGCTCACAAATCAGAATCACTGCCAATATCTGGCTTCACTCCTGGCTTTACCTCTGCAATATAAAGCCAGGAAAAAAGCCAGATGGATCGGCACAATATGCTTCAGGAAAAGAGCAAATTATGGGTAAAATCGCAGAGGCGACCATCACACCATTTCTTAGATCGAAAAAGATGTTGCTCAACAAGGATATTGATGTCTTCATTGGACATCTCAGCAATATTATTTGTCGTCACGTCGTCGCATTTAGCACTACTCACTGATGCTCTCCTCCTTCTCCACTATCTCTATATTGGCACTCGAAGCTCTGACGACCTGCTTCAAGATCCGGATGACTGCGACCTGCACGGCCAATTCCTCGAATTCTTTGAGACCGACGAAGACACAGATCATCAGCGATACAGTCCAGAAAGCAAAGATGAGCATGTGGAGCCACACCGGGCCTTGGAACCATTGAAGCGGAACGTTGAGCACAGTGTTCAATGCTGCCCAAAAGAGGAACCAGGTAGCTATTTTCACGCCATGTCGCACACGCTGCCGCACTGCATACACCAATACAGCAATAGGAAGCACCGTGCTAATGCGGCAGAGCACCACGACCCAGGCAATCAATGTATCGATCATCGCGCCACGCCCTTCCTTGCCACACTCTGACCACGCTGCGCACGACGTTCCGCAACAAGGGCGCGGCGATTGCTGATAGGGCGGTGTGTGCGTAGATAGCGATAGCAATGGGCAACGAGCCAGTTGTGCCCATATATTGCCGCACATTTGCTGGTGTAGCGCTGGCAGAGGCCGTCGAGGTGCGGGCTTCGTGTAAAGACCATCGTTTCCCATAGCACCGGCTCTGCACATGGCCCATGCGCATGGTTGAGCACCGTGTTCCTGGTGCTTATCCCAACAGGCAAGCCGCGAAACACAAAATGTGTCTCAGCAACTTTGCGCGCTTTGATATTACCAAGCAACCGCCCGATAGCATAAAGGTCATTGGTCGGCACCGGTTGGCCCTGCTCATCGAGAATGTAGTACTGCCAGGGCCAGCCAATGAACTCTTGAAACTTATTGCAGATCTCCTCAAACTCACTGCTCATTGCGCCACCTCCATGTCAATCAATGCCACCAGCGCCTCTGCGCGACTATACAACGGGAGTTTAAGGCCACTTAATGCCAGGGCGTTGATCATCCACCATTTCTCTTTCAGCGACCAGCGGGATCGGTCAATGCAGACCAGACGCGCCACCATCGCAAAATCAAACACAATGCCACCTGAGCAGATGGCAGCGACCCACGCATCAAACACATACGCCGATGCTGTTTCTAAGTGATACATGGCGACACTGCTCTGTGAGAGCGGCACGGTGGCCGGCATGTACTCGTCATCATCAAGAGATTCTACTTCGCGTCGCAGTTCGCTGATCTCTTGTTCCGTGGGTAGGTACCCTTCTGGTGCCGGTGCAATGATGTACAACTGCGGAAACTCCAGTAGCGGCGCATCAATCGGAGCATTCACGGCGCGGCTTGCTGCCAGCGGTACAACTGCACGCTTTACGGTATCATCAAGTACTGTAGGATTATTCATAGTTGGCTGGTACCCCTTTCTTTGAGAACTAGAATCAACTAAAGAGCATCTGGGCCTCGATCCAACGCAGCCATTCAGCAAGAGCCGAGGTCGGACTGTCAAACGTCACTGATTCACCATTATAGATAATGAGACCACTGCCGTCGGCAATGACGACATAGACAGCAGCCTTGATGCCACTAGATGTTTCATGCCGGTCTAGCTGGCGAAGTGTGACACCCTTGACAGTGACGTGTTCATAGCTCATGATTTCTCGTGGCCTTCATGTAGAATCTGTTGAAATGCTTCTTGTCCCTCTGCACTGATCGCCCATGCATCTGCTTCCCACTGCTCAGCATCAAATTCACCGTTCATGGCTCTGAGTGCGATATTGTTGAGGTGGTATTGTTTGGCATCGTCGACCAGGGCATGCAGCGGCAACGGTAAGTCAGACTTGAAATCATCGTACATTCCGCTGCGAGCACGCTCTATCATAATTTGCGGAGCCTTTGCGTGAATCAGTGCCTCTGCCAATTTGTCGGATGTTGCCTTCTTCACGCTCACTCTCCTGCAGCTCCTACCATGACGCCAGCGACAAGCGTATAAGCCCCCACCCAGGCATCCCGCAATTCTTGCCTCCAGGGTAAACCTCGATAGTCAGTGTAATACCACTGAAACGTATCGATCAACGCCGCGCCAGCAATGCCATAGTAGCCCGGCTTTACGCGGTAGCCGGTATGACGCGCTCCTAAACTTTGCAGATCCCCGACAACATTTTTCCCGGCAAGTACCCCTGCCATGACGAATGCCAGAGCGCCCCAGAAAGCGACATATTGCTGCTGCGCGTCTACACCAGCAAAGAGATCCCCTATCTCATTGGTGGAAAAGGTTTCTCGACCTTTTCGAAAGAAGATCTCGTAGAACTTCTTGGTAATCACCTCGCCGTCATCTTTCATCTCATCGAAACTCTGACTGAGCAACGCGGTATTGAGTTCTCCCACTGCCTGCTCCTTTTCCTTACCATGCACCTCAATAGTCACGAGGCGCTCATCTTTTAAGAAAACAATGGCATGCCGCACATCATCTTCTGATACATGGAGCATCTCGCAAAGTCGCAGATGATCCTTTTGCCCATCCATAAGAAAAAACACGTGAAATAGTATTCTTGTGTCGCGGTTTGACCAGCAGCGACGACCATTGCGCTGCTGGTCAAACCTATCCTTGATCACCTCCCTGGCGTGCGAGGCCGGTGTGGCTACGATTGCTTCTTGGAAAAACATAGAATCTCTCTCCGCTTCTAACGGCTGTCCCTGCCATCATCTAAACTTTCAATGAGCACAATAGCCATAGCGAGAATCTTATTGCGCTCCTCGACTTCCTCGTGGAACTTCAGCGA
>Ga0193719_10000005_pt1 | contig 63273 bp, 52 predicted proteins | sample U2a2metaG_FD_160103 | JGI IMG/M metagenome (GOLD analysis project Ga0193719, IMG submission 160103) | Soil microbial communities from a riparian zone of the East river system, Colorado, United States - U2a2 | ecosystem: Environmental > Terrestrial > Soil > Riparian zone | place: USA: East... | reverse complement strand
GAATAGGTTATTCGTTCACTCCGTATTGTCTTAAGCGGGGCAATAATTGCTCCAGAATCGTTGCCACGGATTCGTCCACGGTTTGCTGATCCGTGTGGACAACGATTTCCGGATCCTCCGGCGCTTCGTAGGGCGCACCAATGCCGGTGAAATCGCGGATTTCTCCCGCTCGCGCCTTTTTGTAGAGATTCTTGGGATCTCGCGTTTCGCACACTTCGAGTGGCGCATCCACGAACACTTCGATAAACTCTGCGTTGCCCTCGAGCGCAATTTCGCGCGCGCGGCGGCGATCCATTCGATACGGCGAGATGAAGGCCGTAACGACAACAGTGCCCGCGTCGGCCATTAATCTCGCGACCTCACTCACTCGACGGATATTCTCCACTCGGTCTTCGGGAGCGAACCCGAGATTTGAGTTCAAACCATGCCGGATGTTGTCACCATCCAGCACGTATGTGTGCACGGCACGACGGAACAGCTCGCGCTCGATCGCCTGGGCAATGGTCGATTTTCCCGCGCCGGAGAGACCAGTCAACCAAACGACCGCTCCGCGATGGCCGCTCCGCATCGCACGTTCGCGAGCGGTAATCTTTCCCTCGGTCCAAAAAATATTTTTGCTCTTCGCAGCCTGTCGGTCGGTATAAACGCCGCCGAAGATCGTGCCACCACCACAGATTTTCCCGTCGTCCACGATAATAAATCGACCGAGATTCGGGATGCGATCATGATTGTCAATAACCAGTGGACCACGGGTCTGGATTGTCAGTCTGCCAATCTCATTTCGCTCTAACTGTTCGCGCCCGTCGCTCTTCGTCTCGAGCGTCGAGGAATCCGTCACCTGCTCGATAGACACGATCTGGCATTTCACGTCCTGTGTTGCCAGACGCAGGTCGTAAAGATGGCCGAGGCGCAGCGGCTCGCGTACAATCCAGAAGAGATCCGCATGAAAACGGTTCGTCTCGATCGGTGTTTCGTTTTCCTGCGAAGCGACATAGCCGCGTTCGACGAAAATCTGTTCGCTCAACGTGATCCCGATTGAATCAGCAGCAACGGCAGGAGCGTTTGCCGGCGCGTTCCAACGTTCAATGGTTGCGACTACCGACGATTTGTTTGCCGGAGAAAATACCAACTGATCCCCAACTCGTAACGTTCCAGTCTCGATCCGGCCCGCAATGATGCGGCGTCCATTGAAGCGATATACATCCTGGACGCAAAAGCGTAGCGGAAGGTCGACATCGGGTTCGTGCAGCTGTAACAGGTCGAGGGCCTCGATAACGCTCGCACCGCAGTACCATTTCATTTTCATGGTCGCTCGCGCGACATTCTCCCCTTGTTTTGCAGAGGCTGGAATGAACGCGCGCCCTTCCAGCCCGAGACTGGCAAGGAACTTTCGATACTCACTCTCTAGCTCGTGAAATCGAGCCTCAGAAAAATCCACCAGATCCATTTTATTAACGACGACAATAATCTGCTTGATGCCGAGCAAGCTGAGCAAATAAGCGTGCCTGCGGCTTTGCTCACGCACGCCTTCGTCAGCTCCGATTACCAGGATCGCAGCGTCGGCACTCGACGCTCCCGTGATCATATTTTTCAGAAACTCTTTATGACCCGGCGCATCAATGATGGCGTAGCGCCGTCGCGACGTCCGAAACGGGATTTGAGTCGTGTCGATCGTGACGTTTTGCTTTTGCTCTTCGAGCAGCGCATCGAGCAGGAAAGCAAATTCAAACTCCATCCCTTCAGCCGCGCAGGCCTTCTTTATTTCATCGATTTTCCCCTCGGGAAGCGAGCCGGTGTCGTGCAGAATCCGGCCAATGAGCGTGGACTTGCCATGATCAACGTGGCCCACGAAAACGACCTTAAGTTTTTGGTCGTCGTTCGTCATAGGAACCCCCGCGCTCGCAATTTCTGCATCGCGTTGCGCTCGTAATAGTCCTGGGCTCGTCCGGCACGCTCGGTCGTTTTTGTCGCTTCGAGTTCGGCAATAATTTCGTCGATTGTCGATGCCGTGCTCGCGATTGGATGTGTAATGGGGCTGCATCCAAGCGAACGAAACCGTTTTCCATTTCGTGCAAAATACATTTTCGGGATCGGAATCTCCTCCCTTTGGATGTAGCGCCAAACATCGACCTCGGTCCAATCGAGCAGCGGTTGCACACGAACATGCTCGCCTTTTGCACTAGACGTCGCGAATTGGCCCCAAAATTCGGGCGGCTGATCTTTGTAGTCCCACTCGAACTGTGCATTGCGCGGCGAAAAATATCTCTCCTTCGCGCGAGTCGGATCTTCGTCGCGGCGAATACCGGTGATGAGCGCGTCCCATTTGGAATCGGCGAGCACTTGCTGCAAGGCGACGGTCTTTAGCTCGTGTGTCACGGTCACGGGATCGTGCGTTTCGTAACCAATCCCACGTTCACGCGCTTCAGTGTTAATTTTTACGATGAGGTTAAGATTGTAATGTTTCGTTGCCCAATCCCGAAATTCCAGCATCTCGGGAAATTCGTAAGTCGTGTCGATGTGCAGCACGGGAAACGGAATCTTTCCAAAAAAGGATTTGCGCGCGAGCCAGATGAGAACATTGGAATCCTTCCCCATCGACCAGGGCATCGCAATATTCTTGAAGGCGTGATAAGCCTCTCGAAAAATAAAGATGCTCTGGTTCTCAAGTTGATCGAGATGGGTGCGTTCGACCGGCGTCATGATCTTGATAAGAGCCGTTCTATACATTCGACAAGCTCATGCCGCAATTAGGTGAATCGGGTGCCTTGTCGGACGATGCCAACTCTACTCCGCTTCGCCGACATTCTTAGCATTTAGCGAGCCGCCTTCGCTCGGCTACGGCGCGCCAGGAGGACTGCTCGATCCACCTTGTTCGATCTTAATGCTCCGGCTTTTCTCTTGCGGACCGTTTGGTCAATTCTAGTGTTCGTCATGCCGGAACTGCATTCCACGGCCTACGATTCCAAGATCGAAGGCAACGTGATTTTTACGCGCTTCGACGCGGCGCTCAATTGGGTGCAAAAAAATTCGCTTTGGCCCATGCCGATGGGTCTCGCCTGTTGCGCAATCGAATTGATGGCAACGGCTGCGTCCCGCTTCGACATCGCGCGCTTTGGCGCGGAAGTGATGCGATTCTCGCCGCGACAATGCGACGTGATGATCGTTGCCGGGACCGTGACTTACAAAATGGCACTGGCAGTGAAAAGAATTTATGAGCAAATGCCCGAGCCGAAATGGGTGATCGCTATGGGTGCGTGCGCGTCCACCGGTGGCATGTATCGCTCCTACGCAGTTCTCCAGGGGATTGATCAGCTTTTGCCGGTCGATGTTTATGTTTCCGGCTGCCCTCCGCGCCCGGAAGCGTTGCTGGCGGGCCTGATGAAGTTGCAAGAGAAAATCTCGCGCGAGCACTCGTTTGCGAAACAGAAGCCGGAGTTGGTCGAGAAACTCGAGGAAGCGTTATCATGACTCGCGAGACAGCGTTCGCTTTGCTGAACAGATTATTTGGCGAGAAGATTCAGAGTAAGACCGAATTTCGAGGCGAAACGACTTACACGATTGCGGCAAGCGATCTTCGCGAAATCGCAAAACGCTGTCGCGATGAGCTTTCGTTCGATTACTTGCTCGACATCACGAGCATCGACAATTTCGGCGAGGAGCCGCGTTTTGAGATCGTTTACGAATTGTATTCGATGCCGCACGCGGCTCATCTGCGCTTGAAACTGCGTATCTCGGAAGACTTCGGGGAGGTCGATACGGTTTCCGATATCTGGCCGACGGCGAACTGGCACGAGCGCGAAATTTACGACATGATGGGAATCAAGTTCAAAGGACACCCCGATCTGCGCCGGATCTTAATGTGGGACGGTTATCCTTTCTTTCCGCTTCGAAAAGATTTTCCCCTCGAAGGATTGCCCAGCGACATGCCCGATGTCGCTTTCACGAAAGTCACGTCAATGGAAGGTGGACCGTTCGTTACCAAGCCGAGCACAGCCACGGCAAAAGATCGTGAGCCTCGCGCGCATCCGCCGCAATTGTGAATCGCGAGGCAAGAGTTAGATCAGCCGATTCTTCGGTGAGTTTCGTCAGCTCGACGGAGTCTTGCCCCACGGACTTATGCGGCTGAGACGGGGGGAGCGGTTTCCGGCTTCCGCGTAGCCGCCATCACATCTGGACGAAAGGCTTGCTCTCGCGGTACGCCCGTTTTTGGCCCGTGCTTCGGATAGGCGATCCGGCTATGCAACATCATCAGGAGCGTGAACCGGAAACGTTCGGCTATGACTTTCAGCTCGCCTAGCGTCAGATCGCAATCGTCCAATTGTCGATCGGTGATGCGCTCTTCGATGAGCTCATTCACGAGCGATTCGATCTTCTGCGGAGTTGGTTTTTCCAGACTACGCGAGGCGCTCTCGACGGTATCCGCTAGGCTGACGATCGCGCTCTCCCTCGTCTGCGGTTTCGGTCCGCTGTAGCGGAAACTCTCTTCGCGCACGTCGGGGATGTCATCCTCACGCAGCTTCATGATTTTGCCGCCAGCGCGCGCGTCTTCATGCTGTTGAAGAGCGCGCTGATAAAAGTAACGGACGAGCGAGGTGCCATGATGTTCCTGAATGATGTCGATGATGCGCTGGTTGAGCCTGTACTTCAGAGCGAGATCGACCCCTTCTTTGACGTGTGCGATGATAATTAATGCACTCATTGTCGGGGCGAGATCGTCGTGCGGGTTGCGCTCGAAGCTCATGTTTTCGGTGAAATATTCCGGCTTCACCAATTTGCCTACGTCATGAAAATAAGCGCAGACGCGGCACAGCGTCGCGTTTGCGCCGATCGCTTCCGCGGCTGCTTCAGCGAGATTGGCTACGACCAAACTGTGATGATAAGTGCCCGGCGCCTCGATTGTCATACGGCGCAACAACGGATGGTTAAGATCGGAAGCTTCCAACCAGGAAATGTCGGTTGTGATTCGAAATAGATGTTCGAGCATCGGCAGCGCGCCGCCAACCAGAGTAGCTGTCAAGATTCCATTGCCGATGGCAAGCGCGCTTTGCAATCCGATCATTCCCCAGTCGTTGGCGACCGACGAAAAGAGAGTAATTGGCCCAATCAGACCAAAGGTTAGCGACAACAACCAGATGGCTAACCCAACCCCGATCCCTGCGCGGATCAATTTGCTGCGCCGGCGCACCTGCAATGTGAGAGAGACTGCGGTGAATCCGCTGATCAGGCTCGTGACCAAAAGCGGGGCGTCAATCGGACCAAACAAAACGCTGCTCCAGAGACTAACAAAAAAGGCGGCGTAAAGGCCATGGTGGCGGCCCAGCAAAACGCTGAGTGTGAGCGGCGCAAAGGCATAGGGCGTGATTAATCCGCCCATTTCTGGCTTTAGAAACCAGTAATCGCCGCTGTTGCAAATCACCAGCAACCCTTTTGTGACGGCCAGTTGAACAAGGATAACCCCAAAAATGAGAAGAATCCGCGAGCTTTGCGCAAAGCTCTTTGGCTGGTTAATCCAGAGTTGTGTGATGGCGGTGGCTAAAACGAGGAGCGCGATGACAAAATTCTTCGTCGGTTCCGGTTGTTGGCCGCTGAAGACGAGAAACGCGAGGCCGCCGGCGAATGCTGCAAAGATCAGGAACTTGGCATAGGGGGCGTATTCCAAATTGCGCGCCAGTTCGCTTCGCGGCCGGCGACGCCGGGTCTTGCGCGAGGCAAGGCCACGTTTGATGAGCCGTCCGCGTTTGAGAAAATCGAGCATGCAGATCCTTTACTTGCGTGATCCCGGCGCGGGCGAGCGGTGTTGCTGGTAAGCGCTAATAATGGCGCGGACCAGTTCATGCCGCACAACGTCGCGTTCGGTAAAATAAACAGTCGCGATTCCGGGAATAGTTTTCAACGCTTGCAATGCCTCGACGACACCAGACCGTTTGTTCGCCGGCAAATCGATTTGGGTCACGTCTCCCGTAACTACGCATTTGGAATTCGGACCGATCCGCGTCAGCAACATGAACATTTGTTCCGTCGTCGTGTTCTGCGCTTCATCGAGAATCACAAAGGCATGATTCAGAGTCCGACCACGCATGTAAGCAAGCGGCGCGATTTCAATGGTCTGCCGGGCGAGCAAACGCTCAATCTCTTCCGGTTCGAGCATATCGCGCAACGCGTCGTAGAGCGGCCGTAGGTAGGGCATGATTTTTTGTTCCAGCTCGCCCGGCAAAAATCCGAGCGCTTCACCAGCTTCTACGGCTGGCCTGGTTAGGATGATCCGTGTGACTTGTTCTTTTTTCAGCGCGGCAACAGCCAGCGCAACGGCAAGGTAAGTTTTGCCGGTTCCGGCCGGGCCGATTCCAAAAACGATGTCGTGCTTTTGGATCGCTTCGACGTAATTGCGTTGCCCCGCCGATCGCGCGATAATCGGCGATCTGCGCGGCGAGGTCACGATTTTCGTCGCCGCAAGGTCGCCAAGGTTCTCGTCGCGCGCTTCGGTTACCAAGTTCAAAGCGTAATTAAATTCGTGCTTTTGAATGTCCACGCCTTTTTGGCGCGCCTTATCAAGTTGCTCAAACACATGTTGCGCTTTGTCGATCCCGCCTGGTTCTCCCTCCAGTCTTACCCAGCCTTCACGGGTAGTCACCTTCACGCCAAGAGTATCTTCGAGGCTTTTCAAGAGTTTAAGGTCGTTGGCGTAAAGTGATTGCAGAACACGCGGGCTTTCAAACTGCAAGGTGCGCGTTTCCGTCATATCTCAAGGAGCGGCGGCTTTCCAGCCTCCGGGGCGACTTGGAAAGTCGCCCGTCCTTGTTGGGCAAGATCGAATCGTTCTCACCGAAAACCATACACCAGCGCCCAGTGCGTCCGTTCCTCTGGCGATTGCTCAACGCTGACAATGATAAAGTAGCTGCCGGTGGTTTTTGGAATTATGTGCGCAGCGGCAAAGTGACCTTTCTCCCATCCATCTGGTTCTTCTGCCAGCTTTCCATCCGAATCGTAAACATGAACGGAAACCTTAGCCCGATCCACTTCCGTGCCTAACCAAAACCAATATTCGTTTCCTTTAAATAGTTGTTGCCGCACGGCTTTTTTCTCCCCGGACCCAAGGTCGCCTCCCCAGTAATCCTCACGCACTTGAAATCCTTGCTTCACGTAAGGTTCCGCGGCCTGAAGAGCAAACGACTGTGCATCATCGACCGAAGCAAAAACTACGGGCTGTAACGCGATCAGAGACAACAGCAGAAAGCTTCGGCGTAAGAGAACGTTCACAAACGCATTCATTAAAGGTTCCTAATCTCTGGTGACAATACCGTTGCCAAGCCGCGTCGTGATTTCATTGATTTTCTTTACCGATTCTTGAGGAATACGCGCGTTGCCTACATCGATGAGAGGCTTCACCTGTACGAGGGCGTCTTCGATTTCGTGGAGGATGGGAACCTTGAACTCTGGCATCCCCTGCAATCTCGTTTGAAAGTATGAAAGGAGGTCGGGTTGATGTAGCAGCTCTGCGCCATCAACGGAAAAATGCTTGGTCACCACTGAGGTCAACACTTCCGTGCCCCGGAGCCATCCGCCCAAACTAACCAGCTGTGACAGCTTTTCATCGTGTACTTCGTTCATTGCCTGTTGCACGCTGTTTTGCGTGCGATCGAGTTCCTGCCGCACACCTTCCCAATTACGCTTGTCCGCGGCCTCGATGATCGCTTTAGCATGTGGCGTGATTGAATTGCCCACGCCAATTCCCTTAGCGAGCGCCAGGACACGCTGGCCAATTTCCTTGACCGCCGGTGCATCCTCCGCTTGCACCGCCACAAAGCCATCGGCGATAACGGTCCCAAGTAGGAGGGCGATGCGCGGCCGCTCGGTAAAATTTGTTCCCTTGTCGCTGCGAACATGCTCTTTCCAGTTAACCGCGCCCAATTTGTTTAACGCGCCGAAAATCTCATTCGGCAGGGGCACGACGACGTCTTCCACAGTTTTCGACAGTTGCTTGATATCGATGTGCTGTGGGACCTGGGCGCCCTGGGCGCACAGCGTCAGGCCACTCAGGGCAACTGCAGTTACCTTTAAACATTTAGTGAACGGAATCATTGGCAGCTTCGATTGTTGATTTTGAGTTCGTATTCAGGATTAATGGAGCAAACTTTAAGCAGAACCCCCGCTATACACAAATCCTCGCCCAAAAACAATTTGACTCCTTTCAATCGAACCAATTCGTCGCCTTGGCGGCATCCTCATTTGGCTTTTTTATGAATCTGACCCGGCTTCAGCGGATTCTCGACCGCGCATCTTCCAAGCGAATCGTAGTGATCGGCGATTTGATGCTGGACGAATTCGTTTGGGGAAAAGTCGGCCGCATCTCGCCCGAGGCGCCGGTGCCGGTGGTTGAAGTGGAGCGGGAGTCGTTTCATGCCGGCGGCGCGGCCAATGTCGCACGCAATCTTCGCGAATTTACCAAAGGCGTGGCCGTGATGGGCAGCATCGGCACCGATGCTAGGGGACGGCAATTACAGAATCTGCTCGCCAGGAAAAAGATCGACATCTCCAATTGCGTGATCGACTCGGCCTATCGCACGACCGTCAAAACACGAATCATCGCGCAACATCAACAGGTCGTGCGGGTCGATCGCGAGAAGGTTACCTCGCTTTCGGCCAAAGTGTTGAAAAAGGCGGTGCTATCTGTGCGAGATCAATTGCCTAAGATCGACGCCATTATTTTCGAAGACTATGGCAAGGGTTTTCTCAGCACCGAATTGGTCGGGCAAATTTCCCGGGATGCATTGTCGGCAAAAAAAATCGTGACGGCCGATCCTAATCCGGGGCATGTGATCGATTGGTCGAAAATCACCGCGGCCACTCCCAATCGCTCCGAAGCTTTCCTCGCGGCCGGAGTGTCGTCGGGCCGATCGGCCAAATCGCCAAAGAAAGACGTCGATCTTGCGCGAGTCGGTAAGGCGTTGCTGAAGAAATGGGAAATGAAATATTTGCTCATGACTCTCGGCGAGGATGGCATGCTGCTTTTTCAGAAAGGCCGAAAACCGCATCACATTCCGACCAAGGCACGCCAGGTTTTCGATGTCTCGGGTGCCGGCGATACCGCTATTGCTCTATTCACCTTGGGACTCGCTTGCGAGGCGACGCCGATTGAAGCGGCGGAAATCGCCAACCACGGAAGCGCCGTTGTGGTCAGCAAACTTGGGACAGCGACAGTCACGCGAGATGAATTGATTGCCAGTTTCAAAGATGACCTTTCATCCTGAACAACCGCGCGAGCCTTTCAATGATACTGCTACGCCGCGTTCTCTTGAATGACTGCCTCAACCGAAACACGAGCTCCAGCCGTCTTTGTCGATCGCGACGGCACCATCATGGAGGATGCTGATTACTGTTCCGACCCGAAAGAGGTGGAGATTTTCCCTGGCGTCCCGGAATCATTGCGGCGGTTGAAGTCAAACGGGTTCAAACTCATTATCATTACGAACCAGAGCGGTATCGGTCGCGGTTTTTTTACAATTGAGCAATATCGCGCGGTGGAAGCAGAAGTGTTGCGCCAACTGGGCGATGGTTTGATCGAGGCGAGCTATTTTTGCCCCGATGTTCCCGGCCAGCATTCCAGTTGTCGCAAGCCGGCACCCGACATGATCCTGCAGGCCGCGCGAGAACACCGAATCGATCTTTCCGGTTCATTTTTTATTGGCGATAAGGAAATCGACGCTGAATGCGGCCGCAACGCCGGCGTACGTACAATCCGGGTTCAAACTGGATTTCAACGCGACACGACGGGCAGCATCGCAGATTGGGTTGCATCCGACTTCGCTGATGCGGCAACGATCATTCTTGATCATCTAAATGAATAAAGCCGTTGGGATTATTCCTGCGCGCTGGAATTCCACACGTTTTCCAGGAAAACCGCTATATCTGATTGCTGGCAAACCGCTTCTGCGCCGAGTCTGGGAGCAGTCGATGCAGGCCGGAAAATTAGATTCCGTTATCATCGCGACTGACGATATGCGCATTGGTGAGGCCGCTTTTGATTGGGGCGCGGAAGTCGCGCTGACATCGCCAAAGCACCATAGCGGGACCGATCGGGTTGCTGAAGTTGCAAAAAATGCAAAGGAGTTCGCCTATATAATCAATATCCAAGGCGATGAGCCTCTGGTCGATCCACGTTTGATCGATAAGCTCGTGGAAAAGCTGCGCTCAGATCGCAAGATCGACATCGTCACTGCGGCGCATGCCTTCGCAAACGCGTCCGACGCATCTTCGCCACATCAAAACAAGGTTGTTATCGATTGCGATAGCAACGCTCTTTACTTTTCCCGCGCTGTTATCCCATACCCAGGCGGCCGCTCTGCCGGAGTGAATTACTTGCGTCATCAAGGCATTTACGGTTTTCGGCGTGAGATACTCTTGCAATTCGTGAAGTGGAAACCGACGCCGCTGGAGCGCGCGGAATCGCTCGAACAATTGCGCGCGTTGGAAAATGGTGTAAAAATGCATGTGCTCGTCACTGCGACAGGATCACCCGGCGTAGATACGCCGCAGGATGCAGATGCGCTGGAGCAAAGGCTCGTTCGCGCAAAACGAAGGGTTGTCTCATGAAATACATTTTCATCACCGGTGGCGTCGTGAGTTCCTTGGGCAAAGGGCTGGCTGCGGCGTCGCTCGGCACGTTGCTTGAGCTACGTGGTTTGCGCGTTGTTTTCCAAAAATTCGATCCGTATCTCAACGTTGATCCGGGGACGATGAATCCGTTCCAGCATGGTGAAGTTTATGTGTTGAACGACGGCGCGGAAACCGACCTCGATCTTGGTCATTACGAGCGGTTCACCAATTGTATTCTTTCCCGGCACAATAACCTGACGAGCGGCCAAGTTTACGAATCGGTCATCCTAAAGGAACGGCGCGGCGATTATCTGGGCAAAACTGTGCAGGTGATTCCGCATGTCACCGATGTGATCAAAGATCGTATTCGTGAACTCTCCGATGAGAACAAATACGACGTGGTCATCACAGAGATCGGCGGCACGACCGGGGACATCGAGGGTCTGCCATTTCTCGAAGCGATCCGGCAGTTCATTCTCGAGGTCGGCCCGCAAAATGTGGCCAACATGCATGTCACGCTTGTTCCCTACATCAAAGCCGCACACGAATTAAAAACGAAGCCGACCCAGCAAAGCGTCGCGAAGCTGCGTGAGATCGGTCTGCAGCCCCAGGTATTGATTTGCCGCACGGAAAAGCCGCTTGACCGTGATGTGCGCCAGAAGTTGTCGATGTTTTGCAGCGTTTCGGAGAAGGCCGTGATTGAAGCGCGCGATGTCCGGCACACGATTTACGAATATCCACTAATGCTGCACACCGAGGGACTGGATCAACTCGTGTGCGATCTTTTACAGCTTAAAACTCCCGGCCCAGATCTGACAGACTGGCGGAAATTCGTCGAGCGCGTCGTTAGTCCAAAAAAACGGATCAAGATCGCCGTGGTCGGGAAATACATCGATCTGCGAGACGCATATAAGAGCATTTACGAGTCACTCACCCACGCGGCGGCAAGCGAGGATTGCGGAATCGATCTCAAACTGATCGATGCCGAATCGTTGGAGCAGGGCGTCGACGGCCAATTAAAGGATGTGGCCGGCGTGTTGATTCCCGGCGGGTTCGGCGTTCGCGGGGTTGAAGGAAAGGTCAACGCCGCGCGTTTCGCGCGCGAGCACAAGGTGCCGTTTCTCGGTCTTTGTCTCGGCATGCAGGTGGCGACGATTGAATTCGCGAGAAACGTCTGTGGAATCAAAGGCGCAAACAGCACCGAGTTCGATAAGAACGCCGCCGAGCCGGTCATCTCGCTGCTGGAAGAGCAACGCGGCGTCCGCAACAAAGGCGGGAGCATGCGCCTAGGTACCTGGCCGACGCAGATTGTGCCCTGCACACTCGCCAGGAAGATTTACGGGCACGACGAAGTGATGGAACGGCACCGGCACCGTTACGAGTTCAACATGAAATATCGCGACCGCATGACCGAGAAAGGCTTTACTATTTCTGGAACATCACCCGATGGCACGCTCGCGGAGCTGATTGAATTGCGCGATCACCCGTACTTCCTCGCCTGCCAGTATCATCCGGAGTTTCAAAGCAAGCCAAACAAACCGCATCCGCTTTTCAGAGGATTCATTCAGGCCTGTCTGGCTCATCCAGCGGTCGATGCGCCGCGCGTTGCAGCCGATCCATTATCGCCGACCCGAGTCCGCGAAGAGGAACTCGTTCCCCAACGATAAGATCGAGATCGGATTGATCTAGCTCGCGCAAATAACGAAATAGATTCGCGGCGGCCTCGCGGAAATCTTGCCGCTCGCTTAAGCAACGAACCACGGCGAAATCTTTTGCTGATCTGACCGAATTCCAGGCCAGTAAGCCGACCCGCTGATTCTCTTTTGGCGAAAATGATTCTGCATCTTCGATGAGATGGAGCGGCGTTCTCGGCGCGTAATGCGTGGACAATTGCCCCGGCGCCGAGACTTTTTCAATCGGCCCCGCGAAGTCGATCTTGCCAAATTTGGATAATCGCTCAGCGGTGACCGGCCCACGGCGCAAGATCTGGATCTTGCCATTCCGTACGGCAACAATCGTTGATTCAATTCCGTGAGCGGTTGGCCCGGCGTCCACAATTAGCGGAATACGCCCATCGAGTTCGTCACGGACATGCTGTGCCGTCGTGGGACTCACGCGACCGAATCGATTGGCGCTCGGCGCAGCCACCGGCCTTCCAAATGCCTCAATGATCTGCGCAAACACGGGATGCGAGCTAATTCGAACCGCGACCGTGTCGAGACCAGCGGTCACAATGTCTGGAATAAGTTCACGCTTCGGTAACACGATGGTGAAAGGGCCTGGCCAAAGATGATCAGCAAGTTTCCCAATCAATTGCTGCTCATCGTCACGGACTGCAGCGACGCGGTCGAGCCAATCGGAACCGGGCAAGTGAACGATGAGAGGGTCGAAATGCGGCCGCTCTTTCGCTTCAAAAATCTTCGCAACGGCGATTGAATTAAGCGCATCGGCAGCCAGGCCGTAAACAGTTTCGGTGGGCAGCGCGACTGGTTCACCCTTCTCCAAGCGTTCTACTGCGCGTTCTGTAGCCGCGGTCGCCGATTGCCGACGGCGATCATTGATCGCCGCTACAATTTCTGTTTTCACCTGGGCACCTGCTGGGCAAGCACCGCTTTGGTCTGCTTCTTTCGAAACGCTTCAAGGTTTTTTCGAATCCTTTCATCAGACAGCGCGAGAATCGCGGCTGCAAGCAGCGCCGCATTCTTTGCGCCAGCGGAGCCGATTGCGAGTGTGCCCACCGGGATACCACCAGGCATTTGCACAATGGAAAGAAGCGAATCGAGCCCGTGAAGCGCTGACGATGGAATTGGCACGCCTAAGACCGGAAGTTGAGTCAGTCCCGCCACTACTCCCGCCAAATGTGCAGCGCTTCCTGCCCCAGTAACAATGATGCGGAGACCACGATGCTCCGCTTTGCGCGCGAAATCGGCGGTCGCATCGGGAGTGCGATGCGCCGAGAGGACACGATGTTCGTTGGCGATGCCAAGCTCATCAAGCGTATCGACGCAATGGCGCATCGTTTCCCAATCCGACTTGCTGCCCATAATGACCGCGACGAGTGGTTTTGATTTAGTCATAGGAAATACACAGGAAGCTAACAGGTTCCCCTGCGGAATTCTAGCCCCCAAGCGCGCGCTGTCCTCAGCGAACTCCGGGCGATTTGGAAATCGCCATTCCTTGTTGATATTGCAAGGTGAATCTCATCAGATCGATTGCCCTGATTGGGATGATGGGAATGGGCAAATCTGTTGTCGGAAAAGCTTTGGAACAAAAAACAGGATTACCCCGATTCGACACGGACGAAATAATTTCGTCGAAGTCAAAAATGCCGATCAAGGAAATCTTTTCGACCCACGGCGAGGAACACTTTCGTAATCTGGAAACGGAAACATTGCGCTCGATGTCCCTAGAAGAACCGGCAATTATCGTAACCGGGGGCGGTATCGTGCTCCGGGCAGAGAATATGGACCTCTTACGGCAACTGGGGACGGTTGTCTGGCTCGATGCCGACGAGGCGACGCTCCGAACGCGCATTCGCGGCCTCAGTGACCGCCCGTTATTGCAGACAGCGAGCCCGAGGGCGGCACTGTCGGAATTGCTGGCAGCGCGTGAACCGCTTTATAGAAGGGCGGCCGATTTACGAGTGGACGTTTCCCAAAGGAACCCCCAGCAGATCGCTGAATTGATCTTGGAGAACATCAGGAATTTCCCTGTCGGAGAATAGGCATGAGATCTGAGGTCGACGATCTGTCGCGGCGAATATCGGGCGAGGAATTAAAAAAGGAGCTGATCGCGTTCGCGCGCGAGGTGGGATTTCATTCGTGCCGTATTGCCGCTTGCGCTCCTCCGCCCCATGCAACGGAGTTTCGAAAGTGGCTACGGGAAGGGGCTGCGGGAGAAATGCATTATATGGAGCGCGGTGAAGAGAAACGTTGCGATCCGCAGAAGGTTTTACCGGGCGCGCGGTCGATCATTGTTGTGGCGTTGAATTATTTCCAAGGTGATACGATTCGGCCTTGGAATGGCGGCACTACAGGAAAAATCGCGCGGTACGCGTGGGGCGACGATTATCACAACGTGATCACGGCAAGGCTGGACAAAATCGACAATTTCCTTGGTGGATTCGACGGACGGCAAAAGTGTTACGTCGATACCGGCCCCATTCTGGAACGCGATTACGCAGCGCAGGCTGGGATCGGCTGGCACGGCAAAAGCACAATGCTAATCGACCCGCGCCTGGGCACGTGGTTTTTTCTCGGCGAGATTTTAACAACGCTCGATCTACCTCCGGATGATCCCCAACCGGATCGCTGCGGAAAGTGTGAACGCTGCATCAAAGCTTGTCCAACCGGCGCAATCACCGCTCCGCATCGGCTCGATGCGCGCCGGTGCATTTCTTATTTGACCATCGAGCTGAAAGGCTCCATCCCACTGGAGTTTCGGCCTCTTATCGGAAACCGTATTTTCGGTTGCGATGATTGCCTCGATGCCTGCCCCTGGAATCGCTTCGCTAAGACGTCCCGGGAGCATGCGTTCTCGGCGCGTCACACAACCACGGATATCTCCCTCCGGGACTATTTAAAACTGAATGATGCCGAATTTGCAGTGCTTTTCAGAAACTCGCCGATAAAACGAGTCAAGCGACGCGGTTTTTTGCGCAATGTTTGCGTGGCCCTGGGGAACGTCGGCGATTTGTCCGATCTGCCGGCGCTGGAACACGTTGCGGCCGACCCTGAACCCTTGATTGCCGAGCATGCTGCGTGGGCGGTCAATCAGATTCAGGAACGGTGCCTGATGCCGGCGCCCGAGGTTGGTTGAATCCAGAATGCCGCGTGCTGCATCTCACTATCGAGGCTGTGAACACGTTTGCATTGCCAGGGTCTAAAGTGAGATAATTTCCGTCGCCCTTCCCAACGAGCATCTTATGCATCAAACCTTGACCACCCCTCCGATTGCCTCGCAAGAGACCAAGAAACGGCGTTTGCGGTGGAAGCGTTACATCATTTTCGGTTCGATTGGCCTGGTATTGCTGTTGATCATCGGTTTGGTCGTCGCCGGCAAACGTGAGAAGCCAATTGCGGTCACAACAGAAACGGCGGTGCGCAAAACGATTCTGCAAACGGTCTCGGCGACTGGAAAAATACAACCCGAAACAGAAGTAAAAATCTCGCCAGAAGTGTCGGGCGAAATCATCGATCTTCCAGTCGAAGACGGCAAAGCGGTGAAGAAGGGCGACCTGCTGGTGAAGATCAAACCGGACTCGTACAAAGCGTTCCTCGAACAGCAGGAGGCAGCGATCAGCGCCGCGAAGGCAACGAACCTTCAACAAAAGGCGACAATGGTGAAAGCGGAACAGGATTTGAAACGCGCGGACGACATGTACGCGAAGAAGACGATCTCGATTCAGGAATACAACTCTGCGCAGGCCGCGTCCGACGTCGCGAAGAACACCTACGAAAGTTCGTTACACGAAATCGAACGTGCACAAGCAGGTTCGAGCCAGGCGCGCGATCAACTTTCCAAGACGACGGTTTATTCACCGATCGATGGGACGGTGACAATCTTAAACAGCAAACTGGGCGAGCGAATCGTGGCGACGGGACAATTCGCCGGCACGGAAGTGATGCGCGTGGCCGATCTCGGCCATATGGAGGCGCGCATCGACGTAAACGAGAACGACGTCGTAAACGTGAAAGTCGGCGACAAGGCGAAGGTAAAGGTCGACGCCTACGGCGATCGCAAATTCCACGGCACAGTCTATCAAATTGCCAACACCGGGACGATGACGGGAGCCGGGACGCAGGAGGAAGTGACGAACTTTCAAGTAAAGGTCCGGATCGACGATCACGACGTGACCTTAAAACCAGGATTGAGTTGCACGGCGGACATCGAGACAAACATGGTCAAAGACGTCGTCGCCGTGCCGATGCAAGCGGTCACGATTCGCACCGGTGAAAGCAATTTGAGCCCGGAAGAGATTGAAAAGAAAAAACAAAAGGCTGCCGCGCGCGACAAGGGCGACAACAACGCCGAGTTTACGAATGAGAAAGCGGAGAAGGCGGCGCAGAAGGAAGAGCGTGAAAAGCTGGCGAAAGTTGTGTTCCTGAAAAAAGGAAGCACCGCGAAACTCGTGAAAGTGACCACCGGAATTTCGGATGACACCTACATGGAAATCAAGAGCGGAGTGCAGCCGGGCGACGAAGTGATTTCGGGAAGTTACAGCGCGATCAGCCGGAAATTGAAAGAAGGCGCCAAGGTCACTTACGACAAGGAAGTGTCGAAGTAGTTGTCGATCTTGCGATGGAGACGCGCGATTCAATCAGGCCCCGTGGCCCGATCGTGATCGACATCGAGAACATCACGAAAGATTACGTGATGGGCGAAGAAACCGTGCGGGCACTGCGTGGTGTGTCGCTGAAGATTCACCGCAACGAGTACATCGCGATCATGGGACCGAGCGGCAGCGGCAAATCCACTCTCATGAACATGCTTGGTTGTTTGGATACACCGACGTCAGGCGGCTACGAATTTAATGGCAAGAACGTGGCTGAGATGAATGACGACGAGCTCGCGGCGATTCGGAATCGGGAGATCGGCTTTGTATTTCAAACATTCAATCTGCTGCCAAGGTCGACATCGTTACGAAACGTCGAACTACCGCTCATTTACGCGGGGATCGATCCGGAAACGCGCGAACAACGTGCGACGGAAGTTCTGACCGATGTTGGCCTGGGCGATCGGATTCATCACAAACCGAACGAACTCTCGGGCGGTCAGCGCCAGCGCGTGGCGGTCGCGCGCGCGCTCGTGAACAAGCCGTCGATTATCTTGGCCGACGAACCGACTGGAAATCTCGATTCCAAAACCGGCGAAGAAATCATGGCGCTGTTCGAAGATTTGTATCAACGCGGCAACACCATCATTCTCGTTACGCATGAGCGCGACATCGCCGCACACGCTCGGCGCACAGTGCATTTGCGTGATGGTTTGATCGAAAGCGACCACGCGGGATTCATTCCTGAAATTGATATGGCTGCTGTGAGCTAAAATGAAACGTCTGCTCTACGAACTGGATGAGAGCTGGAAAATCGCGGTGGCGCAAATGCGTTCGAACCTAACGCGCTCCACGCTCACTGCGCTCGGCGTAATTATCGGAATTGTCGCGGTCACATTGATGGGCACCGCAATCGGCGGAATCTCGATCGGCTTCGATAAGAGCATGGCCGTCCTCGGTGATGACGTTCTATACGTGACGCAGTGGCCATGGAAGCCGGTGGACGATTGGTGGAATTACCGCGACCGCAAGAAAATCAAAACGGAATACGCTGAGACGCTCAACCGCATCATGGAGAAAACGCCCAACTCGAATCTCGTTATCGCAGTGCCAACATCGAATGTATTTCGCTCGATTAAATACGGCGGCAATCAGGTGGACAATGTTTTCGTGCTCGGGACGACTTCGGATTTCATCGTAACATCGACAATCGATTGTAAAGAAGGCCGCTTCTTCAGCGAGATGGAATCGCGCGGTGGCGCGAGCGTTGTTGTCATAGGTTACGATGTGGCCGACGCATTATTTCCGTCGGAGAGCCCGATCAACAAATCGGTTTTGATCAACGGGCAGCTCTTCAAAGTCGTCGGCGTGAACACGCGACAGGGAACGTTTCTTGGCTTGTTCAGTTGGGACTCAATGGTGGCAATGCCGTTAGGCGCCTTTCACAAATACTTTTCCACGAACACCGAATCGGACGTGCGGGTAAAAGTGAAGGACAAAACGAAACTGGCCGACGCGAAAGACGAATTGATCGGATTAATGCGGCGTGTGCGCGGTTTGCCGCCGGAAAAGAAAGACGATTTCTCGATCAACGAACAACAGGCATTCAAGAGCACTCTCGATCCGGTGAAAAATTCGATCGCGATCGCGGGATTGTTCATTACAGGCCTTTCGCTCTTCGTCGGAGCGATCGGCATCATGAATATCACATTCGTCAGCGTGAAAGAACGAACGAAGGAAATCGGGACGCGCAAAGCACTCGGCGCACGCCGGCGCACGATTCTGCTGCAGTTTCTGATCGAATCGACTGCGTTATGCCTCCTCGGTGGATTTATCGGTCTCACATTTGCATACGTGATGTGTATTGGAATTGGGAAGGCATTTCCATCTTTTCCTATTCAGTTCTCGGTCGGACTCGTCTTCGCAAGCATGATCGTGTCTGTTATGACCGGACTTATTTCCGGATTCGCACCGGCCTGGACGGCGTCACGCCTCGATCCGGTAACGGCACTTAGATACGAGTAAGATCGACATGTTGTTCAAAGAGATCATCAAGATGGCGCTGAGTTCGCTCGGCGTGAACAAGCTGCGATCAAGCCTGACGATGCTCGGGATCACGATCGGCGTCTTCTCGGTCATTTCAGTGATGACTGCGATCGGCGCGCTGCAATATTCAATCGAGCATGGAATCAGTTTTCTTGGCTCAAACATTTTTCAGTTCGCGAAATATCCGGCGAACGTGAGCGCGAGTGGCGACGTGCGCGAAAAATATCGGAACCGACGCAACATCAGTTACCAGCAGGCGCTGCATTACTATCGCTTGATGGAAGGCGAGGCTCGTGAAATTTGCCTGAAATCCTTCGCGTACGAAGTGAAAGGGCAGGCGGTTTATAACGGCGTGAAAACGACGCCGAGCCTGCTCATTGTTGGTTCGAATCGCGGTTTTCTCACCGCAAATGCATTCACGCTTGGTTACGGCCGGAATCTCAATGATGAAGATGTCGAACTTTCGCGCCACGTGATCGTTGTAGGAAAGATGGTTGAGAAGCGCTTGTTTCCTCACGAAACGCCAATCAACAAAGTGATCAGGATGAGCGGACATACTTACACCATCGTCGGCGTGCTCGCCGAGAAGGGGACGGCGTTTGGTCAAAGCCAGGATGACATCTGCATCATGCCGATAACCCGGTTCTTCGAAGATTACGGCGAAGCCAAACGCACGGTGAACATCGCGACCCAAGCTTTCTCGGCCGACACCTATAATCGGGTATTCGACAAAGCAATTGGTGCGATGCGAATCGCGCGCGGCCTGCGCGCCGATCAGGAAAATGATTTCGAGATTTATTCGAACGATTCGCTCAAGAGCGCATTCGTATCGATCGCTGGAGTGGTGCGTATCGGCGCATTTGTTATCAGCTTCATTGCGCTCGTTGCCGCGGGGATCGGGATCATGAACATCATGCTCGTTAGCGTGACTGAACGCACCAAAGAGATCGGCATCCGCAAATCCGTCGGCGCTCGCAGCCGCGACATTCTCCGGCAATTCTTGACCGAAGCAGTTTTCATTTCCGAAGCCGGCGGCATTTTGGGAATTGTTCTGGGAATAATCGTCGGCGATATGCTCGCAGCCTGGCTGCAAGCGGAATTGATTTTTCCGTACGGTTGGGCGATTACCGGCTTGCTCGTCTGCTCGGCCATCGGGATTGGCTTCGGTCTCTACCCGGCTTACCGGGCAGCTTCTCTCGATCCTATCGAGGCACTGCGCTACGAATGAGAGAGGCTCAGCGCAGAGGTCTTTAATTTAAACCGAGTGCTTTGAAGGTCGCATCGACGTGCTGGAAATGAACGTCCAGCGAGCAAAGACGATCGATCTCTGAATTGGAAAGCCGGTCGGTAATCTCTGGCTCGCGTTTCACGTTCTCAACGAACGTCCCCTCACCTTTCCAGGTTTTCATAGCGGCTCGTTGCACTGCCTCATATGCATTCTTGCGCTGCGCGCCTGCTCGCGTAAGCGCGAGTAAAATTGACTGGCTGAAATAGAGACCCTTTGTGAGAGCGAGGTTCTGTTCCATCCGTTCCGGGTAAACCTGCAGCTTTTCAACAATCTCGCGCAATTTCACGAGCATGTAGTCGAGCAATATGGATGAATCCGGCAGAATAATTCTCTCCGCGCTCGAGTGACTGATGTCGCGCTCGTGCCAGAGAGCTACATTTTCCAGCGCCACAACCGCGTTTCCGCGAATGACGCGCGCCAGGCCGCTCAACCGTTCGCTCGTTATCGGGTTGCGCTTATGCGGCATTGCCGAGCTGCCTTTCTGCCCTTCCTCGAAAAATTCTTCCAATTCGAGAACTTCAGTGCGCTGAAGATGCCGAAACTCAGTCGCCCAACGGTCGATGCTCGAAGCGATCAGCGCGAGCGTAGCACAAAATTCCGCGTGCCGGTCTCGCTGCACGATTTGGGTGGAGAGCGTCGCCGCCTTTAATCCCAACTTCTCACAAACTGCCCGCTCAATCTTTGGGTCGACATGAGCATGCGTACCAACCGCGCCGCTTATTTTGCCGACGCGAATGCGTTCGCGTGTTTGGATAAGGCGCTCTTCCGCGCGTCCGAATTCATCGAACATCAGCGCAAGCTTCAGTCCAAACGTGATCGGCTCCGCGTGCACACCGTGACTCCGCCCAATCATCGGAGTCATTTTGAACCGGCGCGCCTGATCTGCGACGGCCGTACACAGCCCTTTAAGGCCATCGAGGAGGATCGCCACCGACTCTGTCAGCTGCACTGCCAGCGTCGTATCCAAGACATCTGACGAAGTTAATCCTTGATGGATCCAGCGCGCCGCTGGCCCAACTGAGCCAGCCACATTTTCGAGAAAAGCGATCACGTCGTGATTCGTTCGCTTCTCAGTCTCCGCGATTTCAGGGATGGAGAACCGCGCCCGTTTCCGAATTTCGGCCGCGTCCTCCTTCGGAATCTGGCCAAGGTCCGCCATTGCCTCACAGGCAAGGACCTCGATATCCAGCCAAATCTGAAACTTTCGTTCGTCCGACCAAATCTTACGCATCTCTGGTCGGGAATAGCGATCAATCACTGCGGCAACATAAAAGCGAGCAGCTCAGGCGAAAAGCGTTTTGTTAGTTCTATTAGTGCGATCCACAATCTGGGCGCCACACGCGCCCTGACTTCGTTCTCCAAAAGCAAATCGGCGCTCGACCCTTGGAGGCGAGTATTTGCCAGCAGCGGGTATAGCTCCGCAAGAAATGACTTCTAGAGAATTGGCGGACCCCGCTTATCGCGGGAATCGTCAATCTCTAAAAACTAGCAGACGCGCGCCCGGAGGAAGCGACCGTTGCTTTGTACGCGCACTTTGCCACTGTCCAAAAGGTCTGCCACCGTTGCAACGGTCTCCCTGGTGCTCTTCGTGCACGAGCTCACAGCCAGGATCAAGTCGCCAAGGGAAAGCTTCGAGCGCGGTTTAAGGATAAGCGTATTCTTTTTCATCGATAACGCCGTCTTTGACAGCAATTCGGGTGCCATCGTTCAATGTGAACAAGCCTAGTGTCGTGGAGGCAAAGTTATTAGCCGCTTGTTGGTTCGTGCCTTGGACTGTCAGTTGACACTAGTGTTCAATTCTTTAACACACTAACCGCTGTCTGGATACTTCTGTGGCGGTTTGGAGAGGCGCATTGACAGTATGTAGAGCGCGGCAAAGACTGCTACCACTACCAGTATCCAAGTCGACTGACCGTGGATAAACCGAACCAGCGCTTCCGGGTCCGTCAAGAGTTGCGGCTCGACGCGATATGCTTTGTCGCCAAGATAGGCTAGGATGTAACACCAAATCGCTGATCCCGTGATGGTCATTAGGCTGAAAAGGCCGAAGTTCATGCGAACGATGCCCGCCGGAATGGAGATCAGATGGCGCACGACCGGAAGCAGCCGCGCAAAAAAGATGCCACCTGCTTCATAGCGGGCGAGCCAGCGCTCCGCTCGTTCCAGCTTTTTCGGAGTCAGCAACACGAAGCGTCCATATTTTATGATGAGCGGCCTGCCGATTAATCGTGACGCCCAATAGGTGATGGCCGAGCCCAAATACGATCCGAGCGTTCCCGCCAGGACTACCCCCGTAAAACTGAGTTTACCTTGCGCGGCCAGAAACGCAGCCGGCGGAATAACGATTTCGCTGGGCACGGGGAAAATCGAGCTCTCCATCGCCATCAACACAATGATCCCAGTGTAGCCGCCGGTTAGGACCCAGGTGAACCACGTTTCAAGAAGATGATGCATACTGATTTTCGATTTTCGATCTTTGATTTTCGATTACGGTGGCGAACGCGCGATTAGTTCAATCCAAAATTCAAAATCCGCAATCCCAAATTCACCATGTCGATCTACCGGCGCGTCCTCCGTTATTACCGCCCGTTCCTTGGGCAAACAATCTTCGGATTGCTTCTGTCGCTTATCGGTATTGGCCTGAACTTGCTCAAACCCTGGCCGTTTAAAATAATCGTCGACGATTTCCTGCGCGCCGGCCCAGCAATACCCGGCAATTGGCGTGTGTGGATTCCCCTGCTGTGTCTGGGGCTGGTCGCGATCCAGCTCCTCTGGGGGATCATCAACTGGATCACAAATTACCTGTTCGTGAAAATCGGATTGCAGGCATTACTCAAGTTGCGGACGGATCTCTACTCGTATCTTCAAGCGCTCTCGCTCAGATATCACGATGCGCGACGTTCGAGTGATTCCAGTTTCCGGGTCGCCTACGATTCCCAATCCATCCAGACGATCTACAACAAAGGTTTTACGAACGTCTTCGCATCGATCATCACATTGATTGGAACATTCGTCATCATGCTCCGGATAGACTGGCAATTGACATTCGTTTCGCTTGCGATCGTTCCTCTGGTTGTCGGTGCGATTTATCTTTTCGCTCATCGGATTCGTCACGAATCGACATCCATTCAGGAACATGAGAGCGCGGTTCTGGCGCAAGCGCAGGAGGGCCTCAGTTCGATCCGGATGGTGCACGCATTTGGGCGTGAGGAATTTGAGGTGCGCCAATTCCATCAGCAAGCCCGGCAAAGTTTGCAAGCCAATCTGCGGCTCACGCTGACAAACGTGAACAGCGCGCTCGTGATCAGCACACTGATGGTAGTCGGCACGGCGGCGATGTATTATATCGGCGCGCTGCACGTGCTCGCCGGCACGCTTACCCTGGGTTCGCTTCTTGTCTTCAGCGCGTATCTGCTGATGCTTTATCAACCGCTCGAGTCTCTCACTTACACGGCCTGGGCGATGGAAGGCGCCACCGCCGGAGCAAAACGCTGCTTCGAAGTTCTGGATCGGCAAGATGATGTGGTTGATTCACCTGGGGCGATTGCCATTTCATCTGCTGCGGGCGCAATTGCATTCGAATCCGTAACCTTCGGTTATGCGGAAGATCGATACGTGTTGCGCGATATCGACCTTTGCATTGACCCCAATCAGATCGTCGGCCTTGTCGGCGGCACCGGTACCGGTAAAAGCACTCTGCTCAGTTTGGTGCCACGATTTTACGATCCCACGAGCGGCTCAATCGCGCTAAACGGCCATGATCTTCGCCAGATCACAAAAAAAACGTTGCGCGCGCAGATCGCGATCGTCTTGCAAGACACACTGCTTTTTTCCACAACCGTGCGGGAGAACATCGCTTATGGCCGGCCGGATGCGACGGAGGAAGAAATTATCGATGCCGCGCGTCGCGCCCAGGCCGATGACTTCATTCGGCAATTGCCGAATGGCTACGCGAGTGCAGTCGGCGAAAGAGGCGGGCATTTGAGCGTCGGTCAGCGGCAGCGCATCGGCATCGCGCGAGCGTTTTTGAAAAACGCGCCGATTTTGTTGCTCGACGAGCCCACTTCGGCGCTCGATCCGACGACGGAATCGGCAATCATGGAGACAATCAAAGAATTGATGCGAGGCCGAACTACGTTGATCGCAACGCACAGGCTGGGAGCTATTCATAACGTCGACCAAATCGTCGTGCTTGATGGCGGACGGATCGTCGAGAAAGGTCGCGGCCCGGAGCTGGTGAGACGTGGCGGTATTTACTCGAAACTTTATACGTCTGGAAAATTTCCCTCATGAGCAACGTCAAACCGGATCGACATGTCGAGGGCGATTGGTGGCCGCATCCGATTCCAGGCAACGTCGAGTTCGGCGAAGGATTTTACTGTGAGAGCGCACAAGTCTTCCGGAAACTTCGCAGCAGGGAACCACGTGCGGTAGTTATCGGCAAACACGTTTCCTGTTACGCTGGTTGCTCGTTTTCTATCGGTGAAGATGGCCAGTGTACGATCGGCGATTTCACTCTGCTTAACGGCGCACTGATCATGGCGGAAGAGAAGATTGAGATCGGATCTCACTGTCTGGTTTCCTGGAACGTCGGGATCGCCGACTCCGATTTTCATCCGCTTGATCCCGCGCAGCGCCTGGTCGACGCGCAAGCTTTGGCGCCTTATTTCAAAAATCGGCCGCCGCGCCCAAAATTGAGAACCGCTCCTGTGAAAATCGCGGACAATGTTTGGATTGGCATGAACGCGGTCATTTTGAAAGGCGTCACCATCGGCGAGAACTGCGTTGTCGCTGCCGGATCGGTGGTTACAAAAAGCGTCCCGCCGAATACGGTGGTAGCGGGAAATCCCGCCGTTGCTGTTAAGCAATTTGAAGCGTGAATCAATTTAACATCGAACATCCAACGTCTAACATCCAACGTCGACCGCTCTATCTTCGATGTTCGGTCCTGGATATAGTCTGTTGGATGTCTTCTTTCTCATGAAGCGCAAGCGTATCGTGGTCATGGGCTTCATGGGTTCGATGCCCATCGCGGGTGTGATCTGGCAGCACATTCATTATGTTGTCGGGCTGCAACGGCTTGGTTGTGACGTCTATTACATCGAAGACTCGGCACGGCTTCCGTACAATCCACAGACCTTTGAGGTAAACAATGAATTCGATTACGCGGCGTACGTTCTCGATCGGTTGTCGCAAGAATTCGGATTCAGAAATCACTGGGGATTTTGCGCACGTTATCTTCCCAGCGATCCGACCGCCGGCCTGCCGTTAAAAAGAATACGACAGCTCTATCGAGAAGCAGACGCCATCCTGAACATCTGTGGCACGCAGGAACTCAACGACGATCTTCTCGTTTCGGATCGCATTCTTTACATCGAGAGCGATCCCGGCGTTGAACAAATCAAGATCGACAAGAGGGTAAGATCGACGGTCGATTATTTGCGACGGCATCGCGCGCTCTTCACATTTGGCGAAAACATCGGCACCAAAAGTTTTCCAGTTCCGACGCATGGTCTCAAATGGCTGCCGACGCGTCAACCGGTAGTCACCGATCTTTGGAAAACAGATCGGGCTCTCCCGCGTGCGGCTGTTTTTACGTCGGTGGCGAATTGGTCGACCAGCGGGTTGAAAGACATTACCTGGCGCCGCAAGAAATATCTTTGGAGCAAATCGCGCGAATTTCTGCGTTTCATATCAGCACCGAAAAAATCAGGGGAACCCTTCGAGCTGGCGACGAACATCGAAGATGTAAAGACGCAGAAGAAATTTTTGCGAAACGGGTGGCGCCTTCGCTGCCCGCTCCAAATGAGCGTCGATTACTGGCGCTATCGCGATTATATCCGACGCTCGAAAGGGGAATTCACAGTGGCCAAAGATCAATACGTCCGGTTAAACACCGGCTGGTTCAGCGATCGGAGTGCCTGCTATCTGGCAGCTGGACGCCCTCTTATAACTCAGGAAACCGGCTTCACGAACACTTACGGCGGCAAGCTGGGACTTTTATCGTTTCGATCCTTGGATGAAATTGTCGATGCCGTGCAAATGATTAATGCGAACTACGCTAAACATTCCCGCGTTGCTCGCGCTCTGGCCTGCGAATTTTTTGAAGCGGAGAAAGTCCTCGAATCCGTTCTTGATCGCGCTGGAATTTGATTTCCTCGCCTTTGCGAGGCACAGATGTTGAACGGCGAGTGGGTGGATCATGTCAGTTCTGTCCGACGCCGCTCGCAAATGCAGGTTCCAAATCTTGATTTCCGATTAGTTCGCTTGATTCTTCAGACTTTCCGCCCATGAAGCGTGGTCTCGTTTTTGTTTCCATTACGTTGCTGCTGGGATTGGCATCGTATGCTCAGCAAGGCACCCCGGCGTCCCCGCCCATTGAGCCACAGGCGCCTGCGGGCCTGGCTGCGAGCCCCAGCCCGCCGGCCCAGGCAGTCGTTCCGGTCCCGGTTCCAGTTGCGCCAACAAAACCAAATGGACCCGTTCAGAAGAGTCTCGTTCGAATCACAGCCACTTCAGTCGAACCAGATTATAAGGCGCCTTGGAATGCCGGCGGACTCGAGCGCGGTGTCGGGGCCGGCTTTGTGATCGATGGCAATCGGATCATGACGAACGCCCACGTAGTAAGTAATAGCCGCTATTTGACAGTCGAACGTGATGGCGACCCCAACAAATATCGAGCCCGGGTGCTATTCGTCGCGCACGATTGCGATCTGGCGCTCATCACCGTGGACGCGCCAAATTTCTTCAAGAATATGCTGTCCCTGAAATTCGGCGGAATTCCCGCGCTTGAATCGGCGGTTTCAGCCTATGGTTATCCAATCGGTGGCGAAAGGATGTCGGTCACGACTGGGATTGTGTCGCGAGTTGACTTTCAGCTCTACACTCACTCATCGATTGATCAACACCTTGCGATTCAGATTAGCGCCCAGATCAATCCGGGCAATAGCGGTGGACCAGTGATGCAAAACGGCAAGGTAGTCGGCGTAGCATTTCAAGGCTACAGCGGCGACGTCGCTCAAGGCGTCGCCTACATGATTCCAACTCCCGTGATTAACCGGTTTTTAAAGGATATCGGCAACGGACATTACGACAAGTACGTCGACCTGGGGATGACCTATTCAAAACTGCAAAACCAAGCTCAGAGAAGATTTCTCGGATTGAAAGATGACGATCGTGGCGTGCTGGTAGATACAGTAGTCGCAGCCGGGCCATCAGCCAATATTCTTCGTCCTGGGGATGTTCTTCTCACGATCGATGATCATCCCATCGCAAGCGATTCGAATGTCGAATTGGAAGGCGAGCGCGCAGACTTTCAGGAAGTCGTCGAACGGAAATTTAAGGGCGATTCGGTCAAGTTCGATATCTGGCGCGACAAACAGCCCATGACGGTCTCCATCAAACTCTTTACACCGTGGCCTTATCGAATTCAGGGCCACAGTTATGATGTGCGTCCCCGTTATGTGCTTTATGGTGGCTTGCTTTTTCAGCCGCTGAACCTCGATTTGCTCGAAGCATATCGGCCAACCGATCTGCGTCTCCGCCATTTTTTCGAATACTTTGTTCTGGAACAACTTTACCTGGAGCATCCTGACGTCATCGTACTGACCAATATTTTGCCGGACCCGATCAACACCTACCTCGCGCCGTACCGCGGCGGGATTGTCGATGAAATAAACGGCAAGAAAATTCGAACTCTCGACGAGCTAGCGAGCGCTTTTGCCGAAACACCGGAGCAATTCGTCATTCGGATGATTGGCGACGGCCCTCCTTTGGTGCTCGATCGCAACAAAGTGGAAGCCGCACGGGAGCGGATCAAGACGCGTTATAATGTGTCGAAAGAGCAGAATCTCGAAGAGCAACCCGCGTCAGAAATCGCGCAACAGGTCAAGAGCAACTGATGCAAAAACATTTCGTAATTATTTTTGGAGTGGCTCTCGTCACGCTGACCGGAGCGCTGGCCAAAAAGGAACCCGGCGTTCCAACGTCAATGAGCACACAAAAGCAGTTGGCGCTCGTCCGGGTGAATGTGACCGGGCAGTCCTACGATTATTTTCGACCATGGCAAAAGAAAGCGCCTTTTTCAAAACGGGCCCTCGGCGCTGTTTTATCGAAGGGCCGTGTTCTTGTAACCGCCGATCTGGTTGCCAACCAAAATTACGTCGAACTCGAGCGGGCGGAGACTGGGGAAAAAACGGCCGCCAGGGTCCAGGTGATTGATTATGAGGCCAACCTGGCCCTGCTCGAGCCAACAGAGAAAACATTCCTCGACGGAATCACTCCGCTCGAAATCACGGCCGACACGGTCGTTGGCGATCGACTTGCCGCGTGGCAACTGGAACCGACTGGCGCCTTGTTGGCGACAGAAGGCCTGGTGACGACTGTGCAAATGACGCAATATCCGATCGATGTTGGCGAATTTCTTACCTATCGCATCAGCATCCCGATGCAGTATCGAGAGAACAGTTACACGGTGCCGCTCGTGAAGAATAACAAGCTTGCCGGATTGCTGCTCCGCTACGATTCACGTTCGCAACTCCTCGACGCCATTCCCGCGCCGATCATCACGCATTTTTTAAAAGAAGCTGATAGCCAGAATTATCGCGGTTTCCCGTCCGCTGGCTTCTCATTCTTTCCAACACGCGATCCGGAATTGCGCGAGTTTGCAGGAGAAAAAGGCAAGGGCGGCGGCGTTTACGTTACGAATGTGGAACCGAAGACGCCGGCAATGAAAGCCGGGCTGCAGGTCGGCGACATCGTGACAGCGGTTGCGGATCGCGAAATTGACCAAAATGGCAACTATCTGGATCCGCTCCACGGGAAGATCGAGTTCACAAATTTGCTTACTGCGCACGCATATTCCGGCGATGTTGTCCCTTTCCGCGTTGAGCGTAACGGCAAGCCTGTTCAGTTAAATGTGACGCTCGAGCATCGGGACGCTAAAGATTATGTCAGCCCGCCGTACAATTTCGACCAGCCTCCACGCTATTATGTGCTCGGTGGCCTCATTTTTCAGGAGCTTTCCCGCCAATATCTCAAAGAATGGGGTCCAACCTGGGAGAGATCAGCGCCCCAGCGTCTGGTCTACTTTGATCGCTTCCAATCGGAACTCTTTCCCGAGGGAAATCGCCGCGTCGTCATTCTCAGTCAGGTCCTCCCGGCCGACAGCACAGTGGGCTACGATGACCTCGCCTATTTGACGGTTACAAAAGTGAACGGAAAAGAAATAAAGTCGTTAGACGATCTGGCGGAAGCGGTGAAACAGCCAATTGACGGCTTCATCAAAATCGAGACTGAGGAAGATCCGAAGCAGATTGCGCTCGACGCGGCGCAAGTGGCGACCGAAGCGCCCAATCTCCAGGAAAATTACGGCATCTCCTCGCTGCAACGCCTCGACTAAGGCGGATACCGCGGGACAGCACTTCTTTAAAGCTGAACATCGTCGGCTAAGCTGCCAGGCGACCGTGGCCTTGCTAAAAACCGGTCTACTTCCTCGTTGTAAGTCTGGAACGGGTCGCCCATGACAAGAAAATCGCGGCTGTCGCACGCGATCGAATCCCAATTAATTACGTACGAAAGCCCGCCACTTTGGGACTGAAAAAAAGCCACTGCATGCGCGCGACCTGATGCGCGCGTATTGGCAGGGGGAGTGCGTGTCGCGCTCGGGCGCCGGACGCTATTGTTCCACTCTGCAATTCGTTTGCCGGGAGTGACGCCGAAAAATAATCCCCGGAGCGGATCGATGTTGTGATATTCGAGATCGATGCTTGGAAGCCATGGATCGCCCCATGTCAGTTTTTCCGCTTCCACAAATGTCTCGAGTAACCACTTCTTCGTGATCCAGTCTACGCCTCCTATCAGCGATTGATGGTTTCGCTCGAGTGCTTCAAGGACGAAGCCCCAGCTTTCCAGCAGCCAGTTCGTTTCCGCGCTCCTGTCGCCCAAATATTTTTGTGCCAGTTGATGGAATTCCCACTGCACATCGAGTGCACCGATGCTCTTGCCATTCTCGAGCTGGACAATCCATTGCTGAGTCGTATCGCGCGAGATATCACGCGTGCTTTGGACGGCATCGGCCAGGACAAGATCCCGCGGCAAATGGCCATTCTCAAGCAGCGACAAAACGCAAGCAGTCGTGCCCACCTTCAGCGCGGTAGCAAACGGGCTAATGTTGGAGTCGCCGATGAGCAAATGAAGCCGCCGATATTTTCGGTAATCGGCTAGCGGCTCATCCCGGGCGTTGATGATAGCGCGATTGAATTGCACCCACTGATAGATGTCGTTCACGATGTGATCGGCACGCTGGCTAAGCTGAAAATTGACCTGCGCTTCCGGTTGCAGCGGCTCAAAATCGAACGCGAGCGGATTGGACTGTCCGACGCGACCCGCCCCGGTAAATATTTGCCTCGTCGCCAAAAAAGTAAGCAGTGTTCCGAGAATTGGCGGCGTGAAGTGCGCCTCCCGTTTCATCAGATAGTTCTCGTGGCAACCAAACGTGGCCCCGGTATGATGATCGACGTTGTTTTTGATGAACGACACGTGACTGTCTGCGCCCAACGCGACGAGTGACGAGTGGAGCAGCTCATCTCCGGCCAGTTCGTAGGCGACAAGATCGTGCAAATGCAAACACTCTGGCGACGCGTACTCGATGTGTCCCATGTCGAGATAGAGACGCCCCCCATTAAGAAGAAAACCTCCGTTGCCCGGCGGTTCCTCGTAATCCCGGTAATGCAGATCGATCGTGCCCGCCTCGGCTTTGCGAAAGAGGTAGTTTTTAACTTTTGCCGGCCAAAGCTCGGAATTGGCGTGCGGCTCTTCTTTGCTCAGAAGACAGCCGTATTCGGTTTCAATTCCAACGATCCGATCCATCGAAGCAATTAACGCACCGAATCTCCAAATCGCTAAGTGTTTTCGCGAGAACGGGGACATCAACGCTCTCGCGGGCAGACCGCTGCCTTTGAGAAGATTGCAACCAGCACTGTTCGACGTTGCTCAAGGTAGGCTTTTGCCGCTACAGTGTGACCCCTTATGCCTTACAAAGATGTTGCTCCGCCTGGTGGTGAAAAGATTACCAGAACCGAAAAACTGAATGTTCCCGATCAGCCGGTCATTCCATTCATCCGCGGCGATGGCACCGGGCCAGATATCTGGGCCGCGAGCGTGCGCGTGTTCGATGCCGCGGTCAAAAAAGCTTTTGGCGGCAAGAAAAAGATCGCGTGGTTTGAAGTTTTCGCTGGTCAGGCGGCGAAAGGCAAATTCGATGAATGGTTGCCAAACGATACGGTGGAAGCGTTCCGCGAATTTTTGGTCGGGATCAAAGGGCCACTGACCACGCCGGTCGGTGGCGGGATTCGCTCACTCAACGTCGCCTTGCGGCAGCTTCTCGATCTTTTCGTTTGCTTGCGGCCAGTGCAGTACTTCAAAGGTGTCCCCTCGCCCCTCAAGCACCCGGAGAAAGTGAACATGGTAATCTTTCGGGAAAACACGGAAGACATCTACGCGGGCATTGAATTCGCCCCGGGCACTCCCGAAGCGCAAACGATTCTCGATTTTCTTGAAGAGAAATTTCCAAAGGAATTCGATAAAGTCCGCTTTGGCACAAAGGAGAGAGCGGCGGAGTTCTGGAAAAAGGTGGGCGCCCCGGAAGGCGACGAAGTTTGCGTCGGAATCGGCATCAAACCGGTCAGTCGCGCGGGCAGCGTGCGCTTGATCCACAGCGCGATTTCCTACGCAATCCAGAATCGCCGCAAGAGCGTGACGCTCGTGCATAAAGGCAACATCATGAAATTTACCGAAGGCGCGTTCCGCGACTGGGGATATGAAATCGCGAAGCAATATTTCGGCGCGGAAGAGATTGAGGGCGGTCCGTGGTGCAAGATTCCAATGGGCAAACCGGGTGCAGGGATTGTGATCAAAGACGCGATCGCCGACAACGCGCTGCAACAGGTGCTATTACGGCCGGAAGATTTCGACGTCATCGCGACGTTGAACCTGAACGGCGATTACTTGAGCGATGCACTAGCCGCGCAAGTAGGCGGGATTGGCATCGCGCCCGGTGGCAATATCAATTACATCACTGGCCACGCTGTTTTCGAAGCGACCCACGGGACCGCACCGAAGTACACGAACCAGGACAAGGTCAATCCCGGCTCGGTGATCCTCTCGGGCGAAATGATGTTCCGTTACATGGGCTGGCCGGAAGCCGCCGATTTAATTCTCAAAGGCTTGAATGGTGCGATCGCGAGCAAGCGCGTCACCTACGATTTCGCGCGGTTGATGGAAGGCGCGACGGAAATCAAATGTTCGCAGTTCGGCGATAACGTGATCGAACACATGTGAGTCCGAGCCGAACTGGCAGTTAATGACGAAATCCGAATGAAGAAGCTCGAAGGAATCACGGAAATTCAACATTGGCGCGACGATTCGCGCTAAGATCGTCAGCTAATTCTGAATCCGAATCGGTTGGGAACGGCATCTTAATCTTCAACAGGTCTTATGAGTAGACTCGCCATTTATTTCTCTGTTCTAATTGCTGCTACCACCGTCGTCTCTGCGGAAAAGCGCAACATCACTGAAAAAGATTTGTTCGATTTTGTCTGGATCGGGGACCCGCAAATTTCGCCGGATGGAACACGTGTTGCCTTTGTCCGCGTTACAGTCAACGAGAAGAAAGAAGGCTACAACACCTCGATCTGGTCTGTGCCGGTGGCGGGCGGCGAGGAGCCTCATCAACTGACAAAAGGCGATCACGATGCAGCGCCACGCTGGTCGCCGGACGGGAAGTTTTTGCTCTTCGTCCGTGCCACCGAGAAGGATGGAAAACCGGAGCCGCCCCAATTGTCGATTTTACCAATGGCGGGCGGCGATTCATTTGTGTTTACCGATCTGCCGAAGGGCGCCAGTAATCCGGTGTGGGCGCCGGATGGAAAAATCATCGCGTTCACTAGCGATACGAACGCCGATGATCTCGCTAAACAGGAAAAGAAGAAGCGCAAAGAAGAGGAACTAAAGAAGGCGGTGAGCGAAAGCTCCCCTTCCCCGCACCCGACATCTATAGCCCGGATCGTTGATCCAGGTTCGCAGACAGCTGCAAAAAAAGCCGAGGGCGAAGCAGAACACGAGAGCGACACACGGGTGATCACCCGCGCAGTGTATCGGGAAGACAACGAGGGTTATGCCGACCCGAAGCACCCGCAGCACGTCTGGGTCGTAACGGCGCCACGCAACGCAGACGAAAAGGTGCAGCCGAAACAATTGACTTTCGGCCGATTTAGCGAGGGCAGCATCGTTTGGTCGAAAGACAGTGGGAAAATCTATTTCACGTCGTTGCGCGTGGACGAACCGTATTACGAACTGCCAAGGACCGATCTTTATTCAATTAGCGCCAGCGGTGGGGAACCGGCGAAGCTCAATTCGATCGACATGGACATCGATAATCTGTCCCTGAGTCCTGACGGCAAGCAGATCGCGTTTGTCGCGTCGACAACCCAGCCGATTAATTCCTACACGCAACCGGATTTGTGGATTGTCGATCTGACACCGAGCGCAAAGCCACGAAACTTGACCGCCAATTTTGATTTCGACGTGGGCTCCGGAGTTTTTGGCGACAATTCACCGCCGCGCGCTGGTGGGAGCAATAGTCCGATCTGGACGGCAGACGGACGCAGCGTGATCGAAGTTTATGGCAAGGAAGGCAAAACAATTCTCGCCTCATTTGATGTGGAGAGCGGCAAACCAACCGATCTGACAAAGGGCAATCAGGCCGTCGTTCGTTTTCGCGCGCCTGACGATCGTTCGAAAATCATTTATACCGTTTCGACAGCAATGCGCATCGGCGACTTGTTCGCGATCGATTCACCCGGCGGCGAAGCGCGCGAGCTGACCCACATTAACAACGAGCTTTTCTCAAAACTCAATCTGACCGAGCCAGAAGAGATTCATTACAAAACTTTTGACGGCAAACCCATTCAGGCCTGGCTGCAAAAACCGCCAGATTTCAATCCCGCGAAAAAATACCCGCTCATTCTGAACATCCACGGCGGACCGCACGCGGCTTACGGCTACATATTCGAGCACGAGTTTCAGTGGATAGCGGCCAAAGGTTACATCGTGCTCTATCCCAACCCGCGCGGCAGCACGACCTACGGACAGGAGTTCGGCAACGTGATTCAGTTTCATTATCCGGGCGATGATTATAAGGATTTGATGGCGGGAGTGGATGAGGTGATTGGCCGCGGATATATCGACGATAAAAAGCTTGCCGTGACCGGCGGCAGCGGCGGCGGACTGCTGACGAATTGGGTTGTCGGGCAAACGAACCGGTTCGCAGCGGCGGTTTCTCAGCGCGACATCGCTAGCTGGGAAGCCTGGTGGTACTCGGCTGACTTCACGTTGTTTCAGCCAACCTGGTTCAAGGCGCCGCCGTTCGATAACGAGCAGGAGTTTAAGGCGCGCTCCCCACTTGCCTATATCAAGAATGTGAAGACGCCGATGATGTTCATCCTCGGTGAAGCGGATTATCGGACGCCGCCGGGCTCGGGTGGAGAAGAAATGTTTCGCGCGCTAAAATTCCGCAAGATTCCCACCGTGATGGTGCGTTTCCCTAACGAATCGCACGAGCTCTCGCGCTCCGGTCAGCCATGGCATCGGGTCGAGCGGCTCCAAAACATCGTTGGCTGGTTCGACCATTGGCTGATGGGGATACCCAAGCCCGAATACGAGGTCGCACCGGAAGAAGACGCGAGAAAAGGCAGCGCGGTCACAAAAAATGCTGAATGACAGTCACGTTTAGTGGCAAACGATTGTCCTTGTCGTGTCGGCCAAATCTCTTTTTTCGCCGGCAATTCGCAGATGCATAAGATGTGAACGGCCATCCTTGAATACTTCTGGCAACGGGATGCGGAAGCCATGCCGGCCGTTTCCGTAGCCTGCGTCCACGAGGTCCTCCCGGTACTGGTTCGCAGGTACGCGCAGCACGCACTCGTCATCCCTCCAAAGCTCAACTTTGATCTGGGCATCAAGATCGAACTTGTCCCAAGCCCAGCCAGAAATCAGGGTGCAGTCTGCGCGCTCGATTTTCGCCGTACAATGCGGCAAACGCGCCGCGCCAATGCGCCCTGAAAAAATCAGCAAGCCGAAGCAAACAGCGTTGAAGGTAATGAACACAGCCAACACCCGCGAAACCAGCCCGTCGCGCCAATAGCGATGGACCTTGCTCCAGCGGGAAAAAATGTGGAACACGGAAAGCAATACCGCCTGATAGAACCCGTAAACAATGTAGTGAAGCTCAGGCCCGTGCCAGAGGCCCATTAGTCCGAAAGCGAGAAAATAGCCTACGATTGGTGCGATTTCCTTATGCGCAAACCATTTGCCGCGCATGGCCGCATAGAGGAAGCGCATGTAAACATGGTCGCGAAACCAAAATGAGAGTGTGATGTGCCAGCGATTCCAGAACTCCCGGATATTCCGGGCGAGAAACGGCCGATCGAAGTTTTCCGGAGTATGGACACCGAAAAGATAACTCAGAGCAATGGCAAAAGCGCTGTAGCCGGCAAAATCAAAAAACAAATAGAAGCTGTACGCATACATGTAGCTGACCAACGCCGCGAAGCTCCCACTACTGGCGGCTCGCTCCAGCCAGTATTGTTTTATGAGCGCGGCGAGGATGAATTTGTAAAAGAAGCCCCGAAATATCCGATGCACCGCGCCGTCGAGATCGGCAAGGAATTCAGCGCGGGTTCGCCTCTTCTTCCACTCGCCAGCAAAGCGTTGGTACCGATCAATTGGCCCGGCTGAAATGGTTGGGAAGAAAAAAAGGAACATCAAGAAATCGAGCGTCCCAGGCAGAGCAATAACTTTATCACGCAGGCAAATTACGACATCCAATGCCCGAAATGTGATGTAGGAAATTCCGAGAAAACCAAACTCGCTTCTCGGCGACATGACCGGAAAAAATTTGGACGCGGCCAGCGGAAGCAGACTTGCCGCAATCGCAACATAGAACGGCCAGCGCGCTTGGGCCCCGCTTTTTGCGAATACGCACACGGTTGCCCATTGCCAGACGGCGAAACCAATGACGATCCAGATCTCGCGCAGTGGAAAATGCGGCCGTATGTTTAACAGCGCCTGATACTGCACGAGGAGCATCCCAGCGGTCGCGAGCGTCGCCCAGCGCCAGCCTGCTTTGCCAAACAGACCCACAATGAGCGTCGGAACTACCGCGTAAAGCAGCAGCCCAAAATACGTGAAATCGGCGTAGGGAATCACAGCGACTGGGCCAGCCGGGCTCGGTCGACTTTGCCGTTCGCCGTCAACGGAAAAGAATCGCGAAAAACGAATTTGCGCGGCAACATGTACACTGGGAGCCGCTCGGCCAGCTGCCGTCGCAGCGACTGTGTTAGTTCGAAATGCGATGCCTCCGTTTGGCTGCTGAGCACTACGAAAGCGGCGAGCGATTGGGCGGCGCCGTTCTTAATCACCGGTGTTACGACTGCGTCACTTACAGAGGGCAACGCCAGAAGGTTTGCTTCGACATCGCCGAGTTCGATGCGGTAGCCGCTGAGTTTGAGCTGCGAATCCATGCGACCCTCAAAAAAAAGTAAGTCACCACGAAATCGGCCCTGGTCGCCAGTTCGATAAGCGCGTCGACCGCAATGCTCAAAGAAGACGGCCGCCGTGAGATCGGGACGCCCAAGATAGCCAGGGCTAACGTTTGGCCCCGCGATGACAATTTCGCCTCGCTCGTTTGTCGGCAAAGTCACGCCAGCGTCATTCACAACGAAAACGTCGGTGCCAGGCATTGCGCGTCCGACTGGTAACGCCGAATACATTTCCAAAATTGAATGGTCTATCCGTACCGAAGTGGTTGCCACCGTTGCCTCCGTCGGGCCGTACATGTTCCACACTTGGGCCTGCGGAAAGCGCTCACGCAGACGAGCCGCAGTTTGCGCGGTGAGCGTTTCGCCGCAGAAAAGAAAACGCCGAATGCACGGGAGCATTCCTTCTGCAAATTTCTCTTCAACCAGACACATTTGCACAAACGATGGCGTAGAGACCCACGTGGTAGTGCCGGAACTTGCGAGCGCGCGATAAAGCAGTTTCGGATTCGCAACGAGATCGCGGCTTATGCTGAACAGGGTGCCTCCCGTGGTGAGACTGCAATACAGATCCATCACCGACAGATCGAATGAGAATGGCGCCGTATTCAGGAAGCTCTCCACAAGGGGGGCGAACTTCTGTTCCTCAAGCATCCATGCGACGAAATGCTCCAGGCAACCAAGCGTAATAATAACACCTTTCGGTTCACCGGTGCTGCCGCTGGTGAACAAAATGTAAAATGGGTCATCGCGCTGCGCGCGCGTGGCAGGCGCAGGTGTGGGAGCGCCGGAAAGTTCTGCGACGGATTCCGGCGTGAGAAGCAACGCAGGGCGCGAGATTGCCAGAATTTTGTCGATGCGTTGTTGAGGCAATACTGTGTCCAGCGGAACATAGGGCCTGCGGGATTTTATCGCTCCCAGAAACGCGATGAGCATCTCAGGCTCCCGATGCCCGAGCACCGCGATGGGAGCGTGATCCTCAGCGAACCGTTTTACCAAGTGCGCCGCGAGGGCATCTGAACGCCGGCGGAGCTCGCCATAGGTCAGCCTCTTATCTCCGCTGATGTGTGCGATCGCACTCGGAGCCGCAAGAGCCCAATGATCGATTTGGTCGATGAGATTCACTCAAAAGCCCTGATAAACAAACGGCGGCGTGGAAAAGTCGCCACGACCGTACATCACGATCAAGCCCACAATGACAGCTAGGTAATACAGAACCAGCAGCGCTCGCCAGAGTGCCGGATGTGCCCTCGGCCAGCTCACACGTTTACCTGAAGCCGCCGTTCCAGATCAGCGATGATCTTGCGCGGCGTCCCCCAATTTTGACGTTCGAATTCCGCCGGAGAAATTTTAAGACCGAATTCCTCCTCGATCCTTATGATCAACTCCACCGTCCTGATCGAGTCGAGCAGCTGGCACTCATAAAGTGGCAAGTCGAGGTTCACCCGAACCTCGCCGGTTTCGGCAACCGATGCCACAAGTTGCAAAACCTTCTCCGGGAAACCGCTAGTCGTCATTAATAGAAGCCAGCAAAACGCCAGCCGTTATGTGAATAGAATATCACGGTCAAATCAATTCCGTGCGAGGCGTCCATGGAAAAAATCGTCCAGAGCCCGGTCGTAAAACATCCAGCCTTTTCCAGTCAGGTGCGTGTGCTGAGTGTCAAGAAAAGCCGGATCTTCGTCGTGGTCCTCAAATTCGACCAGCGCAAAATTGTAGTGCTGCGCCAGGGCACGGATCTTTCTGTAATAATCCTCGCGAGCCAACCGCGAATACCCCTCCTGATCATAAAAGCTCCCATCCATGGGCATACTGAGGAGGAGCGGCTGGGCCTGAATCTTTGCCAGCGCACGCAATAGCAACTCTAAATCGACCCATTCGGATGCCGCATCGATGCGCCTGACAAACACGGCATCACGACTACCGGGGACTATTGGTTCAACCGAGGCAGGCGTGTTTTCGATTTTGCCTTCCTCGGCGATGCCGGCTCCGCTCGCTTTTGCGATGAGCTTCGACCGACCTGGCCCTTGTCGACGCCGTCCAAGCGCAGCCCTGGTTCCGTACAGAATGTGGGTAACGGCCGCGAAATGATCCTGCAATTCGAGCGCGGCCGTGTACGCCTTTCCGATCGGCCAGATCGCGCAAAAAACGACTCGATCAAACCAACCGTCAGAGGAGAGTCGCCTCAGCGCAAATTCAAGCAATGGGCTCTTTTCGAGAGTGCTCGGAAACTGCAGCATACGTGAAGCAATATCTCGCTTGAGCTCGAAATCGAGGGCGCTTCCGAAGGCCAGCTCGCTCGCCGCCAACAATGAAAAATTTCCTTCATACAAGTCCGCTCTTTCTCCGGGCACGAGAAACCAGACAGGCGAAAGCGAGATCGCAACTCTTTTGCCACGCAAGTCCGAACCGAGGGCACCGATTTTTTGCAAAATAGTCATCGATGTCGCGCCGGGCTTCCCCACAGGCGAAAGCTGGAAACCTGTAGGGGCCGTGCGAAAAAAATAGCCTCCCCTTTCCGCAATCGGCCCCATTATCAATTCCGAGCTGCCGTAAAGCAGCAACACGTCCTGCGTATGAGCAGCAGCACGTTGAAAGGCAAGTCCCTGGTTTTTGAGCGGGAATAGCTCGGGAGCGGTCGAGGGAAGGGTGGTGTGTTCAAGATGAATGGCTACCATTCCGGCAGCGAACAAAACGGACGACGCCAGACCAAAAGCAATAAGGCCTGAAAACAAATGCGGGAGGAGTTTCTTGGCGTGGGCGCGTGCCATGGTGCGGCAAAGTTATAGCCGCGATTCAAGGCTGCAATGTGAATGTCAAGTAGGATACCGCCGTGCGAGTTGTGAGAACGGTTGAGGAAAGTGATCATGAGGAGCAAACCACGAAGATGCGCGCGCGCTATCTCGTTTTATTTGGATTTACAGATTCGAGGACCGACATTGAATCAGGGCACGTATGTCGTTTAGTATTAGGCAATCTTCGTATTCTTAACACAATGGCGTCCTCCTCGCTCTGGCAGCGTTTCCAGCAATATTTTCTGTACTACCGCGATCTCGATTTTTCGCTCGACATCAGCCGGATGAAATTTCCCGACGATTTCTTCGACAAAATGCAGCCGAAGATTGAGAAAGCGTTTGCGGCCATGCGAGAACTGGAAGGGGGAGCAATCGCGAATCCTACCGAGAAACGCATGGTCGGTCATTACTGGCTGCGGAATCCGGCGCTGGCGCCAAACGCGGAACTTCGCGCAGAGATCGAAGAAACGATCAAGCACATCAAAAGATTTGCGGCAGAGGTTCACACCCGAAAAATCGCCGCAGAAGATGGAAAACGCTTCGAGCATATTCTTCTCATCGGGATTGGTGGCTCGGCGCTCGGACCCCAATTCGTGGCGGACGCTCTTGGGTCAAGACGTGATCCAATGGATATCTATTTCTTCGACAACACCGATCCAGACGGCTTCAACCGCATTTTCGACAAGATCGACAACTATCTTTCGCAGACGCTCGTCATTGTGGTTTCCAAATCCGGTGGGACAAAGGAAACGCGAAATGGAATGCTCGAGGCGGAAGCGAAATTTAAAGAGAAAGGTCTCCAATTCAGCAAACACGCCGTGGCCGTAACCGGCGTCGGAAGCGAGCTAGATAAACTGGCGGAAAAGAATAATTGGCTTACGCGTTTTCCCATGCACGATTGGATTGGCGGGCGCACGTCCGTGATGAGCGCCGTTGGGCTTCTTCCGATGGCGCTGGAAGGCTTCGACATCGACAATTTTCTCGCGGGCGCAGCAGCAATGGATGAACGGACGCGAATACCTGATGCGGCACAAAACGCAGCGATGCTTCTGGCGCTAGCGTGGTATCACGCCGGCCACGGCAAAGGCGAGAAAGATATGGTGATCCTCCCCTACAAAGATCGACTGGCGTTGTTCAGCAGATATCTGCAACAGCTGGTCATGGAATCATTGGGAAAAGAAAAGGATCTTGATGGAACAATTGTGCATCAGGGCATCGCTGTTTACGGCAATAAAGGCTCAACCGATCAGCACGCTTACGTGCAGCAGTTGCGTGATGGCGTCTTGAATTTTTTCGTGACATTCATCGAAGTTCGCAAAGATCGACCCGCCTCAGGCGGGGCGCGATTCGAAGTTGAGGAGGGAATCACAAGCGGTGATTATCTTCAGGGGTTTTTGCGCGGGACACGCAGCGCTCTCTATGAGAGTGGGCGGGAATCAATCACGATGAGTATTCCCGAAGCGACTGCATTTAACGTCGGCGCATTGATCGCGCTCTACGAGCGTGCGGTGGGCTTCTATGCATCACTGGTAAACATCAACGCTTATGATCAGCCGGGCGTTGAAGCTGGGAAAAAAGCCGCAACGAAATTATTACAGCTTCAAAAGCAAGTGCGCGAGCAGCTCCGTGCCGGCGCCGAAAAAACCGCCGAAGAGATTGCACGTTCCATCGAGGCGGATCCCGAAGACGTATTTCATGCGCTGCGGCATCTGGCGAGCAATGATTCGCGCATTCGCGTCTCGACGGGCGACCAACCGACTGACGATCAATTCTCGCTGGCGAAGTCCGATTCGTGAAGACCCAACCGTCCTGGCAGGGGGAGCGCCTGCCCTGCAATCGATTTCGCCTTACCAGGAACGACTTAGGCGTTGTAGGGCAAGCGCTTCGCCTGCCGATCTGCTAAATTCGGGCGCGATATGGCAGAGCCCTCTCCTGAAGAACGAAGCAATTCATTAAGCGTTCCGTGGGTTGACGCGGTCCGCTTTATCCGGCAGCTCAGCCACGATCTGCGCAACCATCTAAACGCGATCGAGCTGCAATCCGCTTACATCGGTGAATTAGAGGGAGATGCAAAACTCAAGGGCGAGGTCAACCGCCTTCGCGAAATGATCTCTAGACTGACATCGAGCTTACAAAGAGTTTCGGGCGTACTTGGCGAAGTCAAACCCAATCTGATCTCTTACGGCGCCTCTGATTTTGTCGAGGACTTGCGCAAGAAAATCGGGCAGGAATTCCCTAACAAGACGTCCGAGATCAACTGGGACGTCCAGCCGGGCAACGCGGTATTGAATATCGATCCTCAACTTTTGCAGGAAGCGATCGTCGAGGTTTTTGCCAACGCATTCCGGCACGACCCCGGTAAAGGTGCGCTTGCTGTGGAGGCGAGGATCGACAAAAACCGGTTCCTCTTCACGCTTCGGGAGCCAAAAATCCGATTTGAATTATCCACCGAAAATTGGGGACGCGAACCGCTTCGAAAAGTCACTCACGGCCATTATGGGCTTGGCCTAAATCGCGTTCGCACCATCTTGGAGGCTCACGGCGGCGAAATGCATGCGCAGTATGAGCCAAAAGCTTCGGCGCTCGTCACGGCGCTTATCTTGCCATTGTCGCGCGAAAAAGCCATCAGCAGCGCAAATCCCTGAAATGAAAACAGAGAACCATCGCATCCTGATCATTGATGATGAGCGGCCAATTCTCATGACGCTCGAAGCGCTTCTTAAGCGGCATGGTTATCAAGTCGATATCGCTCCCACCGCGTCCCAGGGACTAAAGGTGCTGAAATCAAAATCTCCGTCGCTCGTCTTACTCGATCTCCAACTACCGGACGCACAAGGACTGGAAATGCTCGATCGAATTAAGACCGATCTGCCAGACATGCAGGTTATTATTTTGACGGCGCACGACTCCTTGCACAATGCCATCGAGTCGATCAAACGCGGTGCTTACCATTTTGTCAGCAAACCGTATGCGCCGGAAGAGTTGCTTAGTTTGGTCGAAAAAGCCCTCGAAAAACAGTTCCTCGTCCAAGAGGCCGAGAAGCTTCGGGAAAGAACAGAGCAACTTGAGAAGCGATTGGAAATTGCCGAGACGCGGGCTACGCCAATTTTCCATAGCAAGCCAATGCAAGAGATCGAGGAATTGATCAACGCGATGGCGCCGTCGGACGCAAACGTGCTCATTGTAGGTGAGAGCGGCGTGGGCAAGGAGATCATTGCCAACGTGGTTCATACGCGCAGCCGGCGCGCCGGAAAAGAAATGGTCAAGCTGAACTGTGCCGCATTTCCGCAAACCATGATTGAAGGAGAACTTTTTGGTTATGTGAAAGGAGCGTTTACCGGCGCGATGAACGATTTTCCTGGAATGATCGCAGCGGCCGACGGCGGCACGCTTTTCCTGGACGAAATCTCGGACATGCCGCCTGATCTTCAGACGCGTTTTTTGCGCGTGCTGCAGGAGCGCGAGTATCGGCAGCTTGGGAGCACGCGCACTATGAAGGCCGATTTTCGCGTGATCGCTTCTAGCAATCGGCCGGTTGCGCAGGCGCTCGCCGAGAACCGGCTCCGCTCCGATTTGTACTATCGGCTAAACACCTTTCAAATTGAAGTGCCCCCGCTCCGGGAGCGGAAGCAGGATATTCCACCCCTCATCGCTCTGTTCCTCAGACAGTTCGCTCAACAGCTCGGGAAGCCCGAACCAGACATCGCGCCCGACGCGTTTCAAAAATTACTGGATTACGCCTGGCCGGGAAATGTGCGGGAACTGCAGAATGCAATTGAATATGCGGTGGTGCTGGCGCGGCAGGGCTTGATCGGTGTGAAGGAGCTGCCCGCCGAAGTTCAATTCCCAACGCTTTCGGAACAGACAGAGCGTGGCGCCCTCCCGCGAACGGGTGTTCAGAGTCTCGATGATGTCGAGCGAAACACGATTGTTCAAGCGCTTGCAGAATGTCACGGGAACAAGAAGAAGGCTGCCGAACGTCTCGGGATCCAGCGAGCCACTCTGTACAACAAAATGAAGCGCTACGCGATCGAGATCTGAGAAGAGTCGCTAATCACCCGCCTTCTATCTCGATTCATTTGCTTTCGTTCGCACTTGCCGCGCCGTAGCCTGCGAAGGCTGGATGATTCCTGGGCGCGTGTGCTCAGGACAGATTTTGGATTTTGAGTTTTCGATTTTAGATTAAACGGCGGGAGCAATCCGCAATCTAAAATCCGAAATGGCGACATCCCGGCATCTCGAAAAAGTCCTGGCACATGCGGCGAATCAACTCGCCGCAACGGGGGCGAGACGCCCGACAGAGGTCCTTCCCCTTTACAAAAAATTTCTCAAGGTCGAAGAACACCGCTTGCGCCTGAAGCACCAGGCGGGCGGAGGCGGCCGCGAGATTTGCGGACGGCGGGCCGAGCTGGTTGATGTTTTGCTGCAATACGTTTTCGGAGCTGCCGCCACTGCAACTCACGGAAACGGCGAGTCCGGCATAGCGCTGGCATTGATCGCTCTCGGTGGATATGGCCGGGGGGAACTCAATCCGTTTAGCGACATCGATGTCATGCTTTTGCATCACCAGGGAACAAAGAAAATCTCACCGCATCTCGAAGAGATGGTGCAGCAGGTGCTCTACCCCCTGTGGGATAGCGGCTTCAAGGTTGGTCATTCCACGCGTTCGATCAAAGACGCAATTGCGCAGGCCAACCGTGATATGCGCACAAAAACCGCTATGCTCGAGTCACGCTTTCTCGCTGGTGACGCAGAGCTGGCACGAGAATTTCGGGAGCAATTTCGTTCAAAGTGCGTCGAGGGATATGAGCGGGAATACGTCGAAATGCGCATGCAAGATCAGGTCGCGCGGCACAAGAAATTCGGCGACAGTGTCTATCTGCAGGAGCCTCACGTGAAGAGCGGATGCGGCGGACTGCGCGATTATCAAAATCTTCTTTGGATGACATATTTCAAAGAGGGCTCACTAAGCACGAACCAACTCGTGGGTAAAGATTGGCTGAGCGAAAGCGACCAAGGGCAAATCGAGAGGGCCTACGAGTTTCTCCTCCGCTTGCGGACTGATTTGCACTACGCGACCGGGCGCGCCACCGACATCCTCCACATGAACTTGCAGGAGCAAATCGCGGAACGGCTCAATTATTCCCCTCGAAACGGCCAGCTTCGCAGTGAAACACTCATGCGAGAATACTACGAGCACACGCGCAATATCTTCCGTGTGACGGAGCGCATTACGGAGCAATTTGTAAGCGGCCACGTCACGAGCAGAACCCGTTCTCTGTTCAGTTTTCTTCCGTTGATCCGTCCGGACAAAGTTCTGATCGGCGACTCGTTTTTTGTTCGCAATAATCAATTGTATCCGGCGCGACGTGATCTTTTCCGCAACGATCCCGAGCAAATGATGCGCGCGTTTCAGCTTACACAAGAACGCGCCTTGGATCTTAGTCCCGAACTGGCGGATCTATTAAGCCGCAGCCTCGGCCAGGTTACCCGCACTTATCAGTATGCACGCGGGCCGCGCGACATATTTAAGGCAATTCTATCCCGGAAAGGCGAAGTTGGCCGAGTCCTTCGAATGATGCATCGGGTTGATTTCCTGGGGCGATACATTCCTGAATTCGGCCAGCTCACCTGTCTGGTGCAACACGAGTTTCTGCATCGTTACACGGCGGACGAACATACACTGGTCTGTATCGACAAACTCGATGCTCTGGCAACGACGGATGATCCGAAGTTGATCGCCTATCGCAAGATTTTTGAGGAGCTCGATGACCCTTTCGTCCTTTATCTGGCGTTGCTTCTGCATGACAGCGGCAAAGCCGTTGGCGCGCGGCGGCATTCTGAAGCAAGCGCGCTGTTCGCTCAACGTGTCGCCACCCGTCTCCAGTTATCGTCCGAGCAACGCAAATCGCTCATCCTGGTGGTCGATCACCACCTGACGCTGTCCATGATCGCGCAACAGAGAAATCTTGATGACCCAGCCACAGTGGCTGAATTGGCCGGCGTCGTGAAGAATCAGAGAAATCTGAACGCATTGATGCTGCTTACTCTGGCCGACGGTCAGGGGACAAGCGCAGAGGGCTGGTCAGATTGGAAAGAGTCGCTTGTCTGGCAATTATTTCACGAGGCCTCTCGCTATCTGGCGGACCGGAAGTCTTATTACGAACAAACAAGAATCGAGCGTGAAAGCCTGCAGACCGCCGTGGCGGAGAACCTTTCGCCCGATTATGCGGATGAAATCGATGCGCATTTTGACTTCATGCCCGACAATTACTTTCGCGGCAGCGATGTCCCGGAAATTATCGAGCATCTGAAACTATTTCGTTCGTTCGTTGAACATATCTCCAGCCGTGACGGCCATCCGCTGGCTTCGGCGGTTAAATGGAAGGCTCTCCCGGAGCAAGGACACAGTGTTGTCAGTTTCTGTACGTGGGAGCGCGAGCGATTGCTGGCCAAAATTGCCGGATCATTTTCGGTCGTGCCGATTAATATTTTGAGCGCGGATGTTTTTCCCCGGGGAGACAACGTCGGGCTGAGCGTTTTTCGCGTGTGCGATACGAAAGCGGGCGCTGTCACCGACCCGCGTGCCTTCGAACTAGTCGAACAAACTTTGCGCAGCGCGCTCGAAGATGACAGCTTCGATTTCCATCCGTTGATCGAAAAAGCGAAGCGTCAGAGCCGTCGGCCTCGCGCGCCAGGGATCGAATTTCCGACGCGCATTTCCATGGATAACGAAACGCACCCGGCTTACACGCTGATTGAGATCCAGGCTCCCGATCGCCTCGGCTTGCTTTACGATATTCTGACGTGTCTTGATCGCGAAAGCGTTTCGATCGCGCTTTCTCGCATTAACACACAGGATGGCGCAGCCATCGATACCTTGTATGTCGTTGATCGTTCTACGGATGCCAAGATTACAGATCTTAATCGGATCAGGACGATCCACGAACGTCTTACTAGCACAATTCTGGGCGGAGCCACTGCCAAAGCAACGTAACTAAAAAAGTGCGCGCCCGACGTGTTCGCTGCTCATTGTTTCTGATTTCATGAACGCACTAATTCTCGCTGCCGGATATGCAACACGCCTTTATCCGCTAACACTCAACAAAGCCAAGCCGCTTCTCATGGTCGGTGGAAAACCGATCATCGAATGGGTAATGGATAACCTCGCAGATGTTCCAAACCTGGAAACGATTTATGTCGTCACGAATGACAAGTTCGCGTCCGACTTCCAAGCGTGGAGCGAGCGCTATCAGAGTCGGCAGCCGAAATTCAAATTGAAAATCATCAACGACGGCTCCAAAAACGAGGAAGATAAGCTGGGTGCGATTGGAGATATCAATTTCGTTGTTACACGGGAAAATTTGGCCAGGGATAGCCTGCTCATCATTGCGGGCGACAACCTGTTTACTAAATCGCTAACTGCGTTTGCCGCCTGCGCGAATGAAACCGAAGCAACGGTTGGGGTTTATGACGTAGGCGATATTGAAGCGATCAAGAAGTACGGGAACATCACGGTAGACGCTGACGGAATCGTCACCCACTTCGAAGAAAAACCACAGAAACCTCGCGGGACCCTGGCCGCGATTGCAATTTACTATTACTCCCCGCAAGTGCTTTCGCTTTTAACGACGTATCTTGCCGCGGGCAATAATCCGGATCAGCCGGGCCGTTTTGTGCAATGGCTTTACACGCGCAAGCCCGTGAAGACCTTTCAGATCAAGGGGAAGTGGCTCGATATTGGAAGCAAAGAGACGCTGGAGAAAGCAGATCAGATTCTTTCTAAAACGTAGCGGCCTCCAAAGCTACGGGTCCCACAAACGCTATCAGCGATGTTGACCTAGTGTCATGACCTTCCCAACTGTCATCGAGACCGCTCTCGCCCAAACCATCCGAAATAACAGGATCGAATAAGGTGCCGGCAAACCCGCTGGCAGGCACACAAAAGGAGCAACGCGGTGTTTGGAATTCGGATCGCGGCCGATCCGCAAGTTGAGTTCACGCAGATGGACCGCAAATGCCGGGTCGTCGCTAAAAAAGGCGTCGGGCCAATGCCGCTCGACAAACTTTCGGGCCGGTTGACCCTGGTGAAAATCGTGAATAAGAACCGCGCACGGTTTCCCGGTGCGGAGAAGCCGCAAGGCGAATTTTAGCGCGCGAAAATCTTTTGGTCCGTCAATGAGAACGGCGTCGCCGGCCTGGAGCCGCCCCGGCAGGATCTCGCGGGAATCACCGTAGAGAAGCTCAACGTTTGCATATGGTTTCAGTTTAGCCTCGGCGATGGTCGCATGGGTTGGATCGCGATCGAACTCAACGCTTACGATCCGGGCTTGCGGGAAACAGCGTGCCAACATGAGAGTGCTTCCGCCGCGCATGCGGCCTGATTCCAGGATTTGCCTCGGAGCAAACCGGCGGACTGTGGCGTAAAAGAAGAACATTCCGCGTGGGCCAATGCCTCCAAACCCAAGCTCACGCCGCATGCCTGCGATTGCGCCGCAGAAGTCGGAGAGCAGGTCTCCGGCTTGTCCAGAAACCGTCGCTATGTTAAACGGAGTTTCATCACCGGACGCGCGCATTTGCTAATCAACGACGGGTCGCTGACCGAGGCAACGACAGGGAACCGTATTCCAGCTTGTAGTTCTGCAACAACCAAAGGGCGACCTGGGTGTTGAACAAAATACAACTGGATGCGATTGATTGCGCGATTCTCTTACGGCGCTGGAATATGACCATTCTGATCTTACGCCTCGAACTCGCGACGGCGAAGACAAGCCATTCCTGTAATCACTTATGAAGAAAAACACTTCCATCCCCAGGGCGCGCCCTGCAAATGGTTCGCGTCTCAACGGCGACGGAGTCGATAGCAGGCAGCTGCTCACGGCCCTCGTTGCATTCAAACGCGGCGATTTTTCTGCTCGACTCCCGGATGACTGGACCGGTGTTGCCGGTAAGATCGCCGACACCTTCAACGACGTCATCAGGTCCAACGAACAAATGACGCAGGAATTGGAGCGGATCGTGCATGTGGTTGGAAAAGAAGGCCGAATCACACAGCGGGCATCGTTGAGCAAAGTGGCCGAATGCTGGGCCGATGCCATTGGATGCGTCAATGTTTTGATCGAGGATCTGGTCCGTCCTACGAGTGAAATGGCGCGCGTGATCGGCGCTGTCGCAAAGGGTGATTTGTCCGAAACGATGGCCACTAAGATCGAAGGACAACCGCTCAAAGGCGAGTTTTTGCGTACGGCAAAGATTGTAAACACGATGGTCGATCAGCTCGGCGCATTCGCATCGGAAGTGACGCGGGTGGCGCGTGAAGTGGGCACCGAAGGCAAACTGGGCGGTCAGGCAAAAGTCAAAGGCGTGGCTGGCACCTGGAAAGATCTAACCGAAAACGTGAACCACATGGCCGGCAATCTCACGGCCCAAGTCCGCAATATCGCGACGGTCACGACGGCAGTAGCGAACGGCAACTTGACGAAGAAAATCACAGTCGATGTGAAAGGCGAGTTTCTTGAGCTGAAGGACACTGTCAACGTAATGGTGGATCAACTTCGCTCGTTTGCCTCGGAGGTGACGCGAGTGGCGCGGGAAGTAGGTTCGGAAGGAATTCTAGGCGGACAAGCTCGCGTGCAAGGCGTCTCCGGCACCTGGAAGGACCTGACGGATTCAGTTAATTTCATGGCGCGCAATCTGACCGGACAGGTGCGCAACATTGCCGCCGTCACGACTGCTGTCGCGAGGGGGGATCTGTCGAAGAAGATCACGGTCGATGTGAAGGGTGAAATTCTCGAGCTGAAAAACACCATCAACACGATGGTCGATCAGCTCAGTTCGTTTGCATCGGAAGTGACACGCGTCGCGCGCCAGGTAGGGACCGAAGGAAAATTGGGTGGACAGGCTGACGTCAAGGGTATTGCAGGCACATGGAAGGATCTGACCGACAGCGTCAATTTCATGGCCGGCAACTTGACTGGCCAGGTGAGGAACATTGCTGAGGTAACAACCGCAGTCGCGAATGGCGACCTTTCAAAGAAAATTACAGTCGATGTAAAAGGCGAGATTTTAGAGCTAAAAAACACGATCAACACGATGGTCGATCAGCTGAGTTCGTTCGCGGCGGAGGTGACGCGCGTGGCTCGTGAAGTAGGCACGGAAGGTAGGCTTGGCGGCCAGGCGGACGTGCGCGGCGTGGCCGGCACGTGGAAGGACCTAACCGACAATGTGAATATGATGGCGGGCAATCTCACGGCGCAGGTTCGCAATATCGCCGAAGTCACTACTGCCATCGCCAATGGCGATCTCTCAAGAAAAATCACGGTCGACGTAAAGGGCGAGATTCTTGAAATGAAAAAGACGATCAACACGCTGGTCGATCGGTTGAGCTCGTTTGCTTCGGAGGTCACGCGAGTCGCACGCGAAGTGGGTTCCGAAGGAATTCTCGGCGGCCAAGCTGAGGTCCGGGGCGTTTCCGGCACATGGAAGGATTTGACCGATTCAGTGAACTTCATGGCTGGTAACCTGACTGCGCAAGTTCGCAACATTGCCCTTGTCACGACTGCCGTCGCCAATGGCGATTTGTCCAAGAAAATCACAGTCGATGTGAAGGGCGAGATTGCGGCGCTCAAGAACACGGTTAACACGATGGTCGGGCAGCTGAGTTCTTTCGCAGCGGAGGTAACCCGGGTGGCGCGAGAGGTCGGTACGGAGGGGAAGCTCGGTGGTCAGGCCGACGTCAAAGGTGTCGCTGGTACGTGGAAAGATTTGACCGAGTCGGTAAATTCGATGGCGGGCAACCTTACGGGGCAAGTGCGCAACATTGCCGAGGTCACCACTGCGGTCGCAAATGGCGATTTGTCGAAGAAGATTACGGTCGATGTTCGCGGCGAGATCTTACAACTCAAAGACACCATCAACACGATGGTCGACCAACTTCGCTCGTTTGCATCTGAAGTGACGCGCGTGGCGCGCGAGGTGGGCAGCGAAGGAAAGCTGGGCGGCCAGGCGGACGTACGCGGCGTAGCGGGCACATGGAAAGATTTGACCGACTCGGTGAACTCGATGGCCGGAAATCTCACCGCTCAGGTGCGCAATATTGCCGGCGTAACCACGGCTGTCGCCCGTGGCGACCTTTCGAAGAAAATCACCGTCGATGTGAGAGGCGAAATTCTCGAGCTGAAAGACACCGTCAATACCATGGTGGACCAGCTCAACTCCTTCGCATCGGAAGTGACCCGCGTAGCGCGCGAGGTCGGCACAGAGGGAAAACTAGGCGGCCAAGCCATGGTTAAAGGCGTCGGAGGAACGTGGAAGGATTTAACCGACAGCGTGAATTTCATGGCGGTTAATCTGACCAACCAAGTGCGTGGCATTGCAAAGGTTGTTACCGCGGTGGCGAACGGCGATCTGAAACAAAAGCTCCTTGTCGAAGCGAAAGGTGAAATCGCGGAGCTGGCCAACACGATTAACAGCATGACGGAGACGCTCGCCACTTTCGCCGATCAAGTTACTACGGTGGCCCGCGAGGTGGGTGTGGAAGGAAAGCTAGGCGGCCAGGCGAGCGTCCCCGGCGCGGCCGGCACGTGGCGCGATTTGACCGACAATGTGAATCGGCTGGCAGCGAATTTGACGACGCAGCTTCGCGCCATCGCCAATGTCGCCACGGCGGTCACGAAAGGCGATCTGACGCGATCGATCCAGATAGAAGCACAGGGCGAGATTGGATTCGTGAAGGACAACATCAATGAAATGATCCGCAATCTGAAAGACACCACGCTGCGCAATGAGGAGCAGAACTGGCTCAAGACCAACCTCGCGAAGTTCTCGCGCATGCTGCAGGGACAGCGAGACCTTCTGACGGTTGGCAAATTGATCCTGTCAGAATTGGCCCCGGTCGTCTCAGCGCAGCACGGTGCGTTCTATATCATGAGGAACTCAGGGGAAGAGCCTGAACTCAAGCTCCTGGCAAGCTACGCACACCACCAGCGAAAAGGCGCGAACAACAATTTCAAATTGGGAGAGAGTCTGGTTGGGCAGGCAGCGCTGGAAAAACAACGCATTCTCCTGACTGATGTGCCCAGCGATTACGTGCGAGTTAGTTCCGGTCTGGGCGAATCACGTCCCATGAACATCGTTGTTCTGCCGATCTTGTTCGAAGGAGAAGTGAAAGCGGTCATGGAACTCTCATCACTCGAGCGCTTCAACCCGACCGATCAGGCGTTTCTCGATCAATTGACCGAGAGCATTGGCATTGTGCTCCATACCATCGAAGCAAACACACGAACGGAAAACCTGCTCAAGCAATCGCAGTCGCTCGCGGCGGAGTTACAGAAAACGAACGAGGAGTTGCAGGAAAAGGCCCGTTCTAATCTGGCGAAAGATCAATTTCTCGCCATGCTCAGCCACGAATTGCGCACTCCGCTTACGCCGGTGCTCGCGTCCGCTCTCGCGCTCGAGAGTGAGCAGGGCTTGCCAGAGAATATTCACGAATCATTGCAGATAATCCGCCGCAACGTGGAGTTGGAAGCTCGGCTCATCGATGATCTGCTGGATCTGACGCGAATTAGCAAAGGCAAGGTGCAACTCAATTTCGAAGTCGTTGATGCTCATACCCTGCTGCGTAATGCCATCGAAATCTGCCAGGCGGAAATCGAGCAAAAGCATCTGGCGCTTCGGCTCAATTTCGCCGCTCAAAAAGTCCATCTGCGAGCGGACTCCGCTCGACTCCAGCAGATCTTTTGGAACCTCATCAAGAACGCAGTAAAGTTTACTCCCAGGGACGGCCAGATTTCTATTTCCACGAGCAACGATCGCGAGAATCACTTGCGAGTTGAAGTTGCCGATACCGGCATGGGGATTGAGCCCGAGTCCTTGTCGAAAATTTTCAATGCTTTTGAGCAAGGGGGGGTATCGCAACTCGGCGGATTGGGGCTCGGGCTTGCCATCAGTAAAACGCTTGTCGAAGCGCATAACGGAACGATCACGGCGCAAAGCGCGGGCCGGAATAAGGGCGCCAAATTCACGTTGACCTTTGCCACCAGCAAAATCGTCGACGCTCAGATCGCGCCAGCTATTTCACCCCCGATCGCGGAACGCCAAGCGATGCGAATTCTACTCGTCGAGGATCACGAAGACACCAACCGATCGCTGACGAATTTACTTCGCCGGCGCGGCTATCATGTGCAGTCGGCTCGTGACGTGCGATCCGCCCTCGATCTAGGCGCGAAGGGAGAATTTGATGTGCTTATTAGCGATCTCGGCTTGCCTGATGGCAGCGGAATCGATCTGATGCAAAAGTTGCGCTCCGAGCGACCAGTCCTCGGAATTGCTCTTACCGGTTTCGGAATGGAAGACGACATCCGCAAAAGTCACGAGGCCGGCTTCAAACACCACCTGGTCAAGCCGATCGACCTGAACATGCTCGATTCGTTTCTCCAGGAAAGCGTTTCAACGTTGCCAGAGCAGTAAAACCTGTGCGCGGTCGCGCAAGACTGATCCGCTTTGGGCTGCGAACAGCTAACGCTTGGCCGCGCAGGAAAACTCCGGCATACTAATCACGTACGTTGCGAAAGGGCCTGTAGCTCAGCGGTTAGAGCAGGGGACTCATAATCCCTTGGTCCCAGGTTCGAATCCTGGCGGGCCCAAATTTCATTTTCGATTTTTGATTTTGCATTTGCGATTATCGATGTCGTGCAACGAGTCGCGCGTATCGGTCTAGCTATTATCGAGATTACGACGCTGAGCGCGCTGATTCTGGCGGCGCGCTGCGCGAATTATCAGGACGTTTTCGTTGCGGGGAATGTTTATTTCACCGACGCGGATTGTTACGCGCGGATGACGCGCGTGCGCATGTGCGAGAAAAAGCCGGGGTTAATCGTGCGTCATCACGATTTCGAAAATTTTCCTCAAGGAACGACTCCGCATACAACCGCGCCCTTCGATTACCTGATCCTTCTGCTAGCGGTCGCGCTAAAACCTTTCACCGCACACGAACTCGATTTAGCGGGTGCGCTGATCTCGCTGCTGCTCGCGCTGTTTGGAGGTTGGTTTCTGTGGTGGTGGTCGCGGCGAATGAACCTCCGGTATCGTTGGACAATGCTCGTTCTCTACGCCATCAGCCCGGTCCTCGTGCACGGGACCGAGCTCGGGCGACCGGATCATCAGTCATTGTCGGTCTTGCTCGTTACGGTGGCGATTTGCTCGGAATGGACTCTCCAATTCGAACGATCGGCAAAATGGAGCATCGTGAGCGGAATGGCCTGGAGCTTCGCCCTCTGGGTTTCACTTTATGAACCGCTGGTCTTTTTCGCGCTCGTCGCTTGTTGCGCCGCGTTGCAAGATCGAGAATTTTTTCGGGCACAGCATCGCCGGATTGGCTGGATTCTATTCTTGGTGATTTTGGCGATCGCGTTTCTGATTGAGCGACGCCTTCCGCAATTGCGAACATTTTATTCGAGCCAAACCTTTGGAAACTGGTCGCGCACTGTTGCCGAGTTAGTGTCGGTTTCGCCGATACATCCGATTTGGTTTCAGTGGGCTGGCTGGCTTTTGATCGCTACACCAGTCCTTATTTGGTTTGCCATTCATCGCAAAGATCCCCCGCCAGTCTTCGTCAGCGTCTTGCTGGTGGCCAGCTACCTTCTGACGATTTGGCAGGCACGCTGGGCGTACTTTTTCATGTCGATTTTTGCGCTCGCACTGCCAAGTTTGCTCGAGGTGTTCAGATCGCGCATTCTCGTGTGGTCGATTTTCATAGTGTCGGTTTTTCCAATTTTGCGGGATTGGGACACGCGACTTTGGCCTAACGAAGCGGAATACGTCCGCAGGATCGAACAGCGGAACGAGTCGGGGCAGTTGCATGACCTGGCACTCAGTCTGCAATCGTCCGAGCGGCGCCCGTTTCTCGCGCAATGGTGGCTTTCTCCAGAGATCGCTTATTGGTCGAGTCAGCCCGGCGTGGCCGGCAGCTCGCACGAGAGCCTGCCGGGAGTTGAGGAGAGCGCGCGTTTTTTCGTCAGTCAAGATTGGCGAACCGCCCGCAAAATTCTGGAGGATCACAAGGTCGCCTGGGTGATCGTGTATGATTCCGAACGCGCGGCACAAAATTCCTCCGCGATCTTGGGCTTGGCAGTGCCTCAACACGCAGTCTGCTTCGTGCTGGACAGGACGCCCGCCCAGGTGCCGCGGTTCCTGGTCTTTTCGGCTCAGAACGGGGCCGGCAAACTTTACCGGACTATTGAACGATAAAAAAAATGCCTCTCCCGGTGAGAATCCGTTGACAGTACGGGGGGAGCGTCACAATAATAGCCAATGCTGAAAAGATTCATTCCGCAAAAACCGATGCCATCGATCCCGGAACGGTCGTTTAACTCGGAGGCGGATGAAAATAACCGCGTTGCTGACCGCGACGAACCAAGAACACCACCACCAACAACTAACTATCAAAAAATTATGGCTGAACACTCTGGCAAGGATGTCCTCTCGAGCGACGTCGAGATCAAGGGCTCAATAAAGTTTCAAAAAGAACTTCTCATCGACGGCAAGGTCGAGGGGGAGATTAATTCGGACGGCGTCTTAACGATCGGCGAGAATGCCGACATTCGCGGCGAAATAAAAACGAAATCGATCACGGTGTACGGGAAGGTGCACGGCAATATCACGGTGGCCGAGCGCTGCGAACTGAAATCGAAGTGCACGTTGCAAGGAGATTTGAAAGCAGCGCGCCTCGTCATTGAAGAGGGAGCGACTTTTATCGGCAAATCGGAAGTCACCAGCGGAACGCTCCCTGCAAAGTCGACCTCGGGCCGCCCGGAAGTTGTGCGGCATGACGAACCGATCAAGGCGGCCTTCGGAGGTCGCGGATAAGGAAAGGGGTTTGGCTTAACACCCAGTGGCCAATACGTCGCCTGCCAAGATCAGTGTGGAATGCCCGCACTGTGGCTTCAAGCAGGCGGAGTATGCGGCGGCCAAAAGCTCGATCTGTCGCCAGTGCGGTCGTTACTTTTCCCAATTTGCGCCGAAACCCGGCCTGAAGCTGCGGGCAAAAGAAGAAGCGCCCACGCCAGAGAATTCGTCCATCCTTCACAGGTTTGAGGATTTTTGGAAACGGCAACGCAGCTCGGTTATCGAGTGTTTCGAATGTAAGCGAAAACAGCAGGTCTGCGGCGCGGCGACGTCGACAATCTGCCCCGGATGCAGCGCGCATATCGATCTCCGCGATTACAAGATCAGCAGCGGATTCAGCCGAACGATTCGAACGCGTGGCGACGTCCATCTCACCGCTAAAGGCGATCTGAGCAGCAGTAGCGTGGTTTGTCGATCTGCCCTGATCGAAGGCCGGCTGCGTGGCAACCTGCATTGTGACGACACAGCGACAATCAATTTTTCGGGAAAGATTCCTGGACGGCTGAGCGGTCGACACGTAATCGTCGAGCGGAAGGCCGACATTCACTGCTTCCGACAGGTCCGAGTCGGAAGTATCGAAATCAAGGGAAAGATGTCAGGTGAAATCATTGCCCAAACAGTTACGGTTGACAGGAAGGGCTCACTCGAAGGCAATGTTACCGCCAAGGCAATCTCGGTTGAAAAAGGCGGAATGTTCTCCGGCGAGCTGGTCATCGGCCAGGCCGATCTGACCCAGGGGGAATTATTGCCGGGACAAAAACCGGCGGCGGCGAGCAGGTTGGAGGCAGATGTTTCGGGAGCTACACCCCAGCCTTTGCCGGCGACATAGCAATCGTTTCAATGCAAAGACTGCATCCGCGCAGTCCGTATGAAAAACTCGGCGAGTATGTGCATCTGCCGCGCTTAATCGACAAGGCGAGACTGCATCGCAAGGGGCTGCTTAACGGCTACAATTATAAAACCGTTGGTTTCGACAAGCACTTGCTCGCCTTTCTGAAAATTGACGGCGACGCATTCGAGGAGATTGCCAATAAACTCGTCGACGACGTCGAAATTCTAAACTGGGTGCGGGAAAACGCAGCAAGACATTCCCCGGATGCGATCGAACAATGGAACCAGGCGATGATTTCGCGTCATCCCGACACCGCTGCAAAAAAGGCGCGCTTTCTCCATTTTCTGAAAGAGGCTGGAGGCGAAGGACGCAAAGATATTCGGACTTATTTCGATCTGATCGAGTTTGACGAAGGCCGCCTCAAATGACTCAGGGTTTCGCCCTTAGCCCTTTCTCGTTGGCCTGGGAGATTGAGCAGCGAATTGGCTCCTCCACCGGCCACAGAGATGGCTTAGGGAGGAAGCAGCGTGGGCAGGCTGCGCAATTTGAAACCAAAGAAAATCGCCAGCAGACCGAACACGATTGCGTAGGATCCGATGAGCCAGATTAGAGCAAGAGCGCCCGGAGCAGGATTCCACATGAGCAGCACGGCAAAGATAATCGATGCCAGGCCCATAAGGATCAGGAACCACTCGCCTTTAATTTCCTTGCGCAATTTGATTGCCAGCGCAATCTCGGACGCGCCGATCATAAGCGCCCAGGCCGCAATATAGATAAGCAGCGCCAGTGCCGTTATCCGGGGTGCACGGAATGTGATTACTCCAATAATAATTCCGATGATTCCGATGATCAGATGAAAGCCCCACTCGGGATCAGAAGAACGATCGGCAACCGCGCCCACGACGCGAAATATGCCGTCCACGAGCACCCACGCTCCGAAGAAAATTACCAACACCGCAAGAGTCAAGCCAGGATACGCAAACGCGATAACACCGAACACAATTGCAGCGATACCCCTTAGCACCGGAACCCACCAATGACGTTTTAAAGTTTCGAGGATCATCCGTTCGTTTTAGAACTCGGCTTGCACGGTAGCAAGCTCCATTTCGAGATATTGGTTCCGCGCACGATCAAACTAAAAGAATGTCAGTTGCTCTCGCGTTCGCCTAAAGCCGCCGGTTGAGAGCTTGGGCCGCTTGCCAATCTCGGCACGACGACAACCAACTTCAAAAAGCGAAGCGATCTGCTCGGCAAAAATGCCTTCTCCAGTCATGCGTGTGTTCCACTGTGAATTATTCAGCCGATCCCGTCGCAAATTCCGGATGCGTCCCAGCACTTTTTTTTTGCGATCGGGAAAATGTTCCTCGAGCCAATGCTCAAAAAGGGGCGCAACCGCCCAGGGCAGGCGCACGATTGTGTAGCCGGCAAATTGCGCCCCGGCATTGGCGCATGCCTCAAGAATTTTCGGGACTTCGTGATCTGTTAATCCGGGAATGACCGGCGCAACCATTACTCCAACCGGAATTCCCGCGGCGTGAAGTTGGCTGATTGTGTCGAGGCGTGCTTGAGGCGAAGACGTGCGTGGCTCAAGCACACGTTGCAGCTTCGGATCGAGCGACGTCACGGAAATGTTCACCGCCACAGCATTGTAGTTCGCAAGCTCGCGCAAAATATCGGCATCTCGGGTAACGAGCCGGTTCTTGGTAATGATCGCCACCGGGTTACGAAACTTTGCCAGCACCTCGAGACAACCACGCGTGATCCGCAAGTGTTTCTCAACCGGCTGGTAAGGATCAGTAACGCCGCTTATCACAAGCACCTGCGGTTTCCAACCGGGCCGTTCTAATTCGGAGCGCAATAATTCCGGCGCATTTGTTTTCACCATGATTTTGCTCTCAAAATCGAGCCCGGCGGAAAAGCCGAGGTATTCGTGAGTCGGTCGCGCATAACAATAAATGCAGCCGTGCTCGCAGCCACGATAGGGATTCAGACTCGTTTCGAAGCCTACGTCTGGACTGTTGTTGCGCGTGATGATTGTCTTTGTCCCGTCGCGAAAGAATTGCGTCTCGCGCCGCGGCCGTTCGCCTTCATCGGATTCGACATCGACAACATCGAAGTCGCTAACATCGACATGCAGCTTTTCGAATCGATTGGCCGGACTCCAGGAAGCTCCCCGTCCATGGATCGGCTCGTGGCTTTGCGGTAGTTCCTCAATCACGGGCACGAATTTTCGCCTCGCCATGGTTCATGTTCTTATGAACATATCCACCCGTCCAGTCAAATTCTTCTTTCTGTAGGGGAAGCCGTTGGCTTCCCCACGCGGACGCTAACAGCGCCCCCTACAAGTGCACTTGCTCGATTTTCCAGAGGTGGCAGACTTCTCGCAATCGTGGGCTCTCCCCGGAGGGGTGGCAGAGCGGTTGATTGCGCCGGTCTTGAAAACCGGAAGGCCGAAAGGCCTCGTGAGTTCGAATCTCACCCCCTCCGCCAATCAATTTTAGATCGCGGGTGGCGGATGGCGGATTGGTCGAAGAAAAAAATGGGCCACTAGCAGCGCAGAGAGAATTCCGAGAATCGCTGCGCAAACAACATCCGACAAATAATGCGCCGCCAGATATAGTCGCGAAAAGCCGATCAAGATTACGATTGGCAGGCAGGCCAGACCTATTCGCCGGCTTGCAAAGAATAGAACTCCAAAAAACGCCGTCGACGCAGCAACGTGGCCGGATGGAAAAGCGTGGTAATTCGAATTGAAACGCGACCAGGGCTCCACTCGTTCTAATTTTACCGATGGGCGTGCGCGGGAAACCGCAATTTTAATGGCGTGGCTGGATATACCCGCAATCGCCAGCGCAATTACCATCGATAAAAAGATGCGCTTCCATTTTTGATTGCCTCGCCGCCAGGCGACCCAGGCAAGAATGAGCCCGAGCGCGACGTGTCCAGGCCAATCTCCGAATCGGCTCACGTTGAACATGAAATTGTACACCGCCCGGTTTCGATGCTGGGCCATGAAATCACTCACCGCGGTATCGAAGTGAAACGCGGTCGCGATGGCGACCGCGGCAATCGTGATGCCCAGAAGCCAATAAAAAACAGAGCCGCGCTTCACAAATAAGTTCCCGTCAGATTTGCCGGTGGCTATTTTGGGTGCGCAGTGTGAACTCCGCAACTCCGATAAATCACAAGCGGGCGACGAATGCCGGTGTTCGTAATTACGCGCTCCTGTTCGCCGGCTGCGTGCTTTTTCACATCGCTGGCACATGGAGTTTGCCGTTGATCGATCGCGACGAGCCGCGCTTTGCAGAAGCATCACGCGAGATGATTGAGCGCGGCGACTATGTCGTTCCCTATTTCAACAATCATTTTCGTTTCGATAAACCTCCCTTCACCTATTGGGCGCAGATCGCTAGTTACAAGATTTTTGGCCAGAACGATTTTGCGGCGCGTTTTCCATCGGCAATCGCCGCCGCCTTGACTGCATTGTCCATCTTCGCCTGGGGCTCGCGCGTCGGCACAGCCAGAGTTGGATGGTGGTCGGCAATCATTTTCACTCTCTCGCTGCAAACATTTCTCCACGCAAAAGCCGCCGTGGCTGACATGTGGCTCGTTTTATTCGTCACCCTAGCGCACTGGGCTGGATACGAGTTACTACGCGATCGATTGTCACCACCAGCAGATCAAACCTCAAAGCTCAACCCTCAACCATCTCATTGGTGGTGGCTCTTCTATTTGTCGCTGGCATTCGGATTTCTTGCCAAGGGACCAATCGGATGGATCCCGTTGTTGACCGTTGGACTAACAATGATTTTACTGCGCGAAACGCCGCTCGCCCGTCGATTCGCTTTTGGCCGCGGGCTTCTGCTAATGCTCTCGATCGTCGCGCTCTGGGGAATTCCAGCACTAATTCAAACGCACGGCCAATTTTTTGTCGTGGGAATCGGTCGACACGTTATCGGTCGCTCGCTTGCCACGATGGAAGGTCATGGTGCGAATTCATTGGGGATGTATCTCCTGCTCCTGCCGTTCTATTTTGTAACGATCTTTTTAAGTTTTTTTCCGTGGTCGATAAAACTGCCGTGGTTGATCCGGAAGCTGTGGGATGAGAAAAAGGCCGGAATCGCCGATCCAGACTACAGCGCGAATAAAATCGACAATTACCTTGTCATTGGCATTGCGATCATTTCCGTCATTTTCACGCTCGTAAAGACCAAGCTGCCGCATTACACCCTGCCGGCGTTTCCGTTGCTCGCACTTTTGCTTGCTCACAGGTTGGCCGCGAAAAACGCCGCAAATTTCTTCAGGAATTGCGCTCTTGCGTCGGCTTCGGCCTATCTTGCAATTGCTCTTGTCGTTCCTCCGTTCGTCTCCCGGATTTTTCCTGCCCATCAGCTTTTCCAGGAATCGCGCGACTACCTGCAACCGGACATGCAATTTGCCTCGGTCGATTTCGAGGAGCCAAGCCTTGTCTGGTATTTTCGCAGCCCCGAAGGCGTTCGGGGTTTTCTCGTGCCATTAAACAATCGCCGCGCCGCGGACTTCATGCAGAGCTCGGGGCCGCGCTTTGTGGTTCTGCCAACTTCGATCGCTGGAACGCTTTTCACGGAGCATCCTGAGAACTGGAAGATGTTTTCAATCCACGGCTTCAACATCGCCAAGGGTAAACGCATCGATCTTACGCTGGTTCTCAAACCCGAGTGACGGAATTTGACGACTCAACGATTTAACATTGTAACCTTGTAACATCCCATGATCACCTTTCTCGACGGCAAACTCGTCAACGCTTTGCCCACCCAGGCCATCGTCGATGTGAGAGGGGTTGGCTACGAAGTTTTCATTCCCCTCTCGAGTTACGATAAACTTCCCGCCGTCGGTCAACCCATTCGTATTCTTACCCATTTGGCCGTTCGCGAAGACGCGCACTTGCTCTACGGCTTTATGACCGCGGCAGAGCGCGACCTTTTCCGATTGCTCGTAAATAATGTTAGCGGGATCGGACCAAAGCTTGCGCTCGCGGTGTTGAGCGGGATGAGCGTGAACAATTTCAAGGCTGCAGTCGTGAATTCGGATGTCGCGTCGCTTTCGAAAATCAGCGGACTGGGGAAAAAGACGGCCGAGCGAATTATTTTGGAATTGAAAGACAAGCTGGGGGTGGCCGCGGCCTGGGAAGCGGCAAGCGCAATGCACGCACCCACGCCCGAGCAGGAACAGGCCAATGAAGCGGTGCTCGCGTTGATCGCGCTCGGCTACAAACAAGTCGAAGCGCACAAGGCGGTGCGCGACTTGCAGGAAAAAGGCGAAGCAAAGCCGGCGGAAGAACTTGTGAAGCTGGCGCTCAAGCGCATGGCCGCTGGAAGATAACTCGAGGTTTGATGTTTGATGTTTGAACTGTATCGCAGAGATAGCGCCGAATTGAAATCAAACCTCAAACATCAAACTGCAAACATTGCAGTCGTCGCCGAAAGCGAGAAACTGGAAGCAATCCGCGCTGCCTTTCCTAAAGAGGGCCTTTTTGCGGAGAAGGATTGGCTGCTTTCGCCAGACGCCTTTCCAATCGAAGAGAAGTTTCTCGCCGAACTGGAGCAACTTGGACATCGCTTGTTCGTTTTCCAACGCGCTTGCAATCAGCTCTATCAATTAAGCGTTAAAGGCAAACAGCCCGCGTGGATAGCGCGCTACCTCGACGCAGGTAAACCAGCGGAGTTGATCGAGTTTTCGCGACGCAAGGAAATCCGCGACGATTTGCCTCGGGTAATTCGGCCCGATCTAATCCTGACAGAGCAAGGTTACATCATTGCTGAGATCGATTCCGTGCCGGGTGGAATCGGATTAACCGGTTGGCTTAACCGGACGTATTCGGCATTCGACAGCGAGGTCATCGGCGGCGCGGAGGGAATGCTGGATGGATTCAAAAGTGTTCTGCCCGATGGCGGCGACATTGTCCTCTCTCAGGAGGCAGCCACGTACCGGCCCGAGATGGAGTGGACCGCTGCGCAGTTAAATCAACATTCAACATCCAAAGCATGGCGTGTGGTTGCAGCCGAAAATTACGAACCGCAAGATGGACGTGCAGTCTATCGATTCTTCGAACTGTTTGATTTGTCCAACATTCCCGAAATTGACAAGACACTGCGCGCGAATGCCGAGGGCCGCATTACCATCACCCCGCCCATCAAACCATACCTCGAAGAGAAAATGTGGTTCGCGCTCTTTTGGATGCAGCCGCTCCGCGAATTGTGGCGTCGCGAACTTGGCGAAAAGTATTTTCTTAAGCTACAGCAGGTCATCCCCTACTCCTGGCTCCTTGATCCGGCACCATTGCCGCAACACGCGGTTATTCCACGCTTGGAGATTCACGATTGGCGGGAAGCCGCCAGATTCAGCCAGAAAGATCGAGACCTTCTTTTGAAGGTAAGCGGATTTTCCCCGCTTGGGTGGGGCAGCCGAGGGATCGCCCTCGGCGCCGATTTGCCACACGCTGAGTGGGAGCGCAGAATCGACAATGCCCTCGCGACATTCGAATCGTCGCCCACGATTTTGCAGCGCTTCCATAAAGGCCGTCTTTTCGAACATCGCTATTGGGACGCTGAAAAGGGCGAATTGAAAACGCTCAAAGGACGCGTCCGGCTTTGTCCGTACTTTTTCGTAGAGGGGGATCGCGTGAAATTGCGCGGCGCTCTCGCTACGATTGTGCCGGCAGATAAGAAATTTTTGCACGGAATGCGCGATGCGATTCTTGTGCCGTCGCGGGTCGAAGCTTAGCTGCAAGCGGGGAATTACACATAATGAATCTTCAGACCGAAACAACGCAGCTCGAGGCACCCAAGACCGAGACAGCCTGGAGCCGGGTGAAAAAAGCACTCGGCCCGATAGCGGTGGTCGGTGTCGTGATCGCAAAGCTTTTTGCAAAACTGAAATTTGTTCTGCCGATCCTGCTGAAGTCCGGC